>WNFL01212531.1_pt1 | contig 263457 bp, 239 predicted proteins | sample 5400361 | NCBI WGS metagenome assembly WNFL01 (sample SAMN13153351, study PRJNA577476) | soil metagenome | isolation source: 40 cm soil on Douglas fir-dominated hillslope | place: USA:California | collected 2013-09-17
TACCATCTGGAGCGGTGCTGGTGCGGGCACCGAACTGGAGTTGAAGGTACCGGCGGCAACGGCATATCGCTCGCCGTCGGTGTTGTCGCGCTGGCTCGGCTGGCGGCGCGACAGGAAAGAAATCTAGGACAATGAAAAACGTGACGCGAGTGAAGCCCATCCGGGTACTGATGGTGGATGATCATCCGCTGCTGCGCGAAGGCATCGCGGCGGTGATCGATGGACAGCCCGACATCGAGCTGGTGGCGGAGGCAACCAACGGCCGCGAGGCGATCGAGCAATACCGCAAACACCAGCCGGATGTGACGCTGATGGACCTGCAAATGCCCGAGATGAACGGCATCGAAGCCATGATCGCGATCCGCAGCGAATTCGCCAATGCCCGCATCATTGTCCTGACCACCTACAAGGGCGATGTGCAGGCCTTGCGTGCGATCAAGGCCGGCGCGGCGGGCTATATGCTGAAGAGCATGCTGCGCAAGGAATTGCTGGAGACGATTCACACCGTGCATGCCGGGCGGCGCCGCATCCCCCCGGAGATCGCCACCGATCTTGCCGAACACTTTGCCGACGACGCCCTGTCCGAGCGCGAGATCGAGGTGTTGCGGCTGGTCGCATTGGGAAACTCGAACAAACTGGTCGCCATGCAACTGTCGATTTCCGAGGAAACGGTGAAGGCGCATATGAAAACCATTCTGTCCAAACTGGGGGCGAACGACCGGACGCATGCCGTCACGATTGCGATGAAACGCGGCATTCTCGAGGTCTGACCATTCGTCCGGCGCCCGCCGACAGGGGCCGCTGCCGGTGCCGCCATGCGCACGGATATACCAGCCGGGGCGCTTGTGCGGGTGTATTGTTTTACTCCCTGTATTGCTCGCGCCCGGCGCGATGAGGAGACATTGCAATGGATGGTCGCGCTGCAAAGCCAGTGTTCCCGATTAGTAATAGTGGCGGCGGCAATGGCTGAGCCCGGCGCAATACCGGCGTCATCCCCGGCGTCCTCCATTTGGCCGGGAAGCATCATGGCCCTGGTCGCCGGTTTCATCGATGTGGTCGGCTATGTGGCTCTATTCGGGTTATTCACGGCGCATGTCACCGGCAATTTTGTGCTCATCGGCGCCACCCTGGTGGAGCATTCCCACGGCATTCTGACCAAGCTGCTGGCCTTGCCCATGTTCGTGGCGATCGTTGCCGCGGTACGCCTGCTGGTCCTGCTTTACGAACGGCGCCGTCGGCCGGTGCTGTCGGTTCTGCTGGCTTTCGAAGTGCTGTTTCTGCTGCTGTTCATGGCGGCGGGGCTGATGGCCGTCCCGCTGGATACGCCGGACAGCCCGTTATCCATGCTTGCCGGATTGATGGGCGTGGCGGCCATGGGCATCCAGAATGCGCAGTCGCGCCTTGCCCCGGCCGGGCAGGTCCCCACCACCATCATGACCGGCAATACCACACAGGCGGTGATCGACATCGTCGACCTGCTGGCGCGAAATCCGCAGACCGAAACGGCTGCGCGGCAACGCCTGCACAAGATGGTTCCGGCGATCGTCTCCTTTGCCTTCGGTGCGATCTCGGGGGCGCTGGCGTACACGCTGCTCTCGTTCTGGTGCCTGCTGTTCCCGATCGTGTTGCTCATCGTCGTGCGGCTGTTTTTCCTCACGCAAATGGAGCCGCCGCTGAAAGCCGCCTGAACCAAAAGTCGAAGCGGGCCCTTGCAAGGCCGGGTTCGCAGCAGGCGATAGCCCGTAGTCAATCAACAGGAGATCATCATGGCAACGAAGATACAGGTCGTTTTTTACAGCATGTATGGGCATGTTTATCAGATGGCGGAAGCCGTCGCCGCCGGTGCACGTGAAGTGGCGGGGGTCGAGGTTACCCTGCTACAGGTTCCCGAAGTCATGAGCGACGAGGCGCTGGAGAAGGCCGGTGCAAAGGCGGCGCGCAAGGCATTCGCGCATGTGCCGGTTGCCACCCCGGATCATCTGGCCGATGCCGACGGCATCATCTTCGGCACGCCCACGCGTTTTGGCAACATGTGCGGACAGATGCGCAATTTCCTCGACCAGACCGGCGGCTTATGGATGAAAGGTTCGCTGGTCGGCAAGGTCGGCAGCGTATTCACCAGCACCGCCACCCAGCATGGCGGCCAGGAAACGACGCTGACCAGTTTTCATACCACGCTGCTGCACCAAGGCATGATCATTGTCGGCGTACCGTATGCCGAGGCGCGGCAAATGACCATGGACGAAATCAGCGGTGGCAGTCCGTATGGCGCCTCGACCATCACCAAGGGCGACGGCTCGCGCCTGCCCAGCGAAAACGAACTCGCCATCGCGCGCTTCCAGGGGCGCCATGTCGCGCAGATCGCAAAAAAACAGTCGGCATCCTGACCTCGATGTCGTGCCAGTCCGCAACTGTTTATTTATGTGCTGTCTTTTCAAAAAAGGGAGATAAAAATGAAATCGAAAATGATGTCGCCCGGATCACAAATCCTGCGCCGTTGGATTAGGGTCGCTATCCTCGCCATCGCCACCGCGCTGCTGCCGCTGGCCGGCACGGCAGCACCGCCGCCCGGATTTACCGAGCACACCGACCAAGTCAATGGCGTCGGCATCCACTATTACGTCGGCGGCAAAGGCAGTGCCGTGGTGCTGCTGCATGGCTATGTGCAAACCAGTCATATGTGGCGCCCGATCATGGGCCAGCTGGCCAAAAAACACATGGTCATCGTCCCCGATTTGCGCGGCGCCGGCGGCTCCGAAAAGCCGGCGACAGGCTATGACAAAAAAATATGGCGCAGGATATCCATGCCCTGGTGAAATCGCTGGGCAAGACCATGCCGCCGTGGTGGGCCACGATATCGGCTTGATGGTGGCCTATGCCTATGCTGCGCAATATCCGCAGGAGACGGACAAAGTGATATTGATGGATGCCTTCCTGCCCGGCATCGGCAACTGGAAAGACGTATGGCTGCTGCGCGACCTCTGGCACTTCCACTTCTACGGCAAAACCCCGTTGGCCCTGGTCAAGGGGCGGGAGCGCATTTACTTTGAGCATTTCTGGAACGACTTCGCCGCTGACCCCAAACATTCGGTGAAAGAGGCCGATCGCCGCGTCTATGCAAAAGCCTATGCGCAGCCGGGCGGTATGCCGGCCGGGTTCGAGTACTTCAAGAATTTCGAGCAGGACGCCAAGGATTTCGCCAAGTTCGGCGAGACCAAGCTGACGATGCCGATGCTGGTATTGTCAGGCGAGAAAGCCGGCGGCACCTTCCTGATCGAACAGGGCAAGCTGGTGGCCAACGATGTGAAGGGTGTGGTGGTGAGGGGCTCGGGGCACTGGCTGATCGACGAGGCGCCTGAGCAGGTGATCCCGGCCATCCTCGAATTCATCAACTGATGCACGTTGCCGGGCGACATGATGCAGTCGCTAGTCAGGCGTTGACAGCCATTTGAGCAGGGCCCGGTGAAAACCCGCCGGGTCTTCGATCTGCGGCGCATGGCCGAGGCCGGGCATTTCGACCAGGGTTGAGCGCGGGATCTGGCTGGCAACTTGTTTGCCGAGCAGATCGTAGCGACCGATTTTCGCCTTGACTTCGGCCGGCGCAATATCGCTGCCGATGGCGGTGGTGTCCGCGGTGCCGATCGCCAGCAGGGTCGGCATCTTCAGCCGGCCGAATTCGTAGGCGACGGGCTGGGTAAAAATCATGTCGTAGATCAGCGCGGAATTCCATGCCACCAGGGCATGGCCGGGCCCGCGATTGAGGCCGGCGAGCATATCCACCCAGCGCTGGTACTCGGGTTTCCAGCGGCCGACGTAGTAGGTGCTTTGCTCGTATTTGCGCACGCTGTCGGCCGATAGCTGCAGCTCGCGGGCATACCACTGGTCCACCGTGCGATAGGGCACGCCTAGTGCCTTCCAATCCTCCAGGCCGATCGGGTTCACCAGCACCAGGCGTTCCACTTGGTCAGGATAGAGGAGGGCATAGCGCGTGGCCAGCATGCCGCCGGTGGAATGGCCGACAAGGACGGTGCGCTTGACATTGAGGAATTCCAACAGCGCGCGCGTGTTCTGCGCCAGCTGCTGGAAACTGTATTGGTAATGCGCGGGTTTGCTGGCGGCGCAAAAACCGATCTGGTCGGGAACGACGACGCGATAACCCGCCTCGCTCAGCGCCTTGATGCTGGCCTCCCAGGTGGCGCCGCAGAAATTCTTGCCGTGCATGAGCGTGACGGTATGGCCGTTGGCCTGACCCGAGGCGGGGATGTCCATATACGCCATGTGCAGATTTTCACCCTGCGATTCGAAGGCGAACGTTTTCAGGTCATGGGGATACTCGAAGCCCTGCAACTCCGGCCCGTAAGCGATGGCGGCTTGTGCCCCGACGGTTGACATCGGCGCGGCTGCAAGGATCGTCAACATCAGGGCGCCCAGACGGATGGAATTGAAACAAGACATGGCGGATTCCTTCGCGGAAGAGATCGTAAGGGCTGCAGGCAATTGAAGCGGCAAAAATCGCAGCCGCTTCATGTGCCCGCGGCTGCGGTTTTTGCCATGATGGCCGACAACAATAGCAGTTTGCGGCCCGCGCCGATTACCGCTGGCTCATCCCGCCGTCGACGATCAACTCGGTGCCGGCGATGAACGCAGCCTGCGGCGATGCCAGGTACAACACTGCGCTGGCCACTTCATCGGGAATGCCGAAGCGTTTCAGCGGGACCTGCGTCTGGATGGCGGATATCGATGTGCTGGCGGTCTATCCCGGCCGTCGTCACCTGAGCGCCAAGGTGCGGGCCCTGGGATTAAGGGTGCGCGAGTTCAGGATTGAAAAGGTAAAGTCCAGCATTGGCGCGGCTTTTAGAGCATTTTTGCCCGGAAAGGCGCGTCAAATGGCGATCTGCGAAATTCACCGAACCGATGCAGCGTATTCCTGCCGGCGATCAGCGCAACGGCTTTCCGCGCAGAAAACGTACCTGCAGGACGGCGCCGATGATGAACAGTACAAACAGTACGCCGGTTGCCGCCATCAGTTCGGGTGCATCGGCATTGGGCAGCAACGGCGCACCCAGGGGCAGCCGGGTGGTGGTCTCGGTGATGGCCGGAACCATGTGGAAGAGCACGGTTGCCGAGTAGCTGATGGCCTCGACATAGGCCGAGGCGCGGCCGAACACACGGGTCCTGCCGGCCACCGCCGCCACGGCCAGCACCACCAGGGTGATGATGCCCAGTGCATGCGGCTTGCCGAAGCCGCCGTGCTGAAAGATGCCGAAGCCGGTGAGACAGGTGAGCACGGTGGTGAATACATAAACCTTGCCGATCTGGTTTTGCAGCGTGATCTGCTTATCGCGAATCAGCGCAATGAATCCAGCGCCGACGGCAATCAGACTGATTGCGGTATGAATGACGCCGAGTGTGGTCAGGCCGAACATGATTAACTCCTTGTTGTTTGATTGAAAGAAGGGCTTGGCATCCCGTCGAATTGCAGCGGCGGATCAGGTGGCGGTGTTCAGGCAGCCGTTGCTGCCGCGGGCTTCGGCAGCTGGGCGCACAGTTCCTCGGTACTACGGATGGCGTGCGCGAATGCCGGGCCGTTCAGCGCATGACCGGTATGCGAAGGGGTAGGGATGGATTCCGCCATAAGGCTCGTTAATGGAGGTTAATGGAGATCGCCAGGTTTCGCGCGCGCCATGCCTGCCATGCCAACAGCAGCGCGAACGTGATCGACAGATGCTCGATGAAGATATTGGTTTGCTGGAAGCGGAGGTCGCCGTCGAATTTCCCGAACGCGTGGGCAATCACCGTGGCGGCCATGGTGAACGCCACCAGCGCCACGGCACCCAGTATCGCTGGCAGGCCGCGCAACAGGATGGCGGCAATCAAGCCGCCAAGCTGCACCGCAACGATCGCCCACACGAACAGCGCCGGCACCGGGAAACCGAGCCCGGCAAATTCGCCGGCGGCGGCGTCAAAATTCAGCAGCTTGCCCACACCACTGAACAGGAAAGGCAGGCAGACCCCGGCGATCAGCAGCCGCGACAGGCGCGTGCCGGCGATATCACTCGACATGGCACTCGACATGGCGCTCGACACGACCGCGCCTTAGCCTGCCTCGCTGGCATGTTCGCCCAGCGCCCATTTCGAGAAACGCACCTGGATGCCATAGGGCGAGTGCGCTAGCAGGATTTCCATCACGCCGTTATAGGTCTCCGAACGCGCCCAGTCCTGCTGCAATTCGAAGGTCACCTGCAGCGCATTCATCGGTACCGCTCCGGCCTGCACCAGGCGATCGACGGCGCGTTCATGCGCCTCGGCACTGACATCGCCGCAGGCATCGGTCGGGATATAGACTTCGTAGCCGGCCTTCAGCAAATCGAGCGTCGGGAACATCACGCAGGCCTCGGTCCACAGGCCGGCGAGGATGATTTTCTTGCGGCCGGTGGCTTCGACCGCCTTGCGGAAATTGGCGTCGAGCCAGGAATTGATCGAGCTGCGATCGATCACCTTGAGTTCGGGGAACAGGCCGGTTACTTCCGGCATGAACGGGCCGGCGAAAGAATCCTTGGCGACCGTCGACAACACGGTCGGCAGTTTGAACAGGCGTGCAGTCTTGGCGAGCACCTGCGCATTGTGCATCACGCTCAGGCGGTCGTGGCTCTCGACGCCCTGATACATGGCCGGTTGAAAATCGATCAGCACAAGTGCTGCATTCTGCGGGGTGATGAAGTCGGTCTTGCTCATGATTGGCTCCAGGCGGGAAAAAGTGTAAACGGCCGTCATCTTGGACAGGCCGGCACACTTTGCGCGCCGGCATCCGAAAAAACTGGCATTCCCGTGCTGTGTGGTTGGACCGGCGTGCGCATTTGCGTTCCGCCGCGACCGCCGCGAAAAAGTCAGCACGACCGTCCAAGCGCACCGGTGCGGCGGCATGCACAGTGGCAACAGTGCTGCGGTCCTGTGCGGGCCCCCGCCTGCAGGCTTGTGCAGCCAGGAGAAGATCATGCATTCCATCGACCGGATCAATGTACTCGTCGCCCATGAGAACCCGTTGGTGGCTGCGGGACTGGCCGCCACCATGAACCAGCAAGCCGATTTCGAGGTGATTCTGCATCCCGTTTCCCCGGGCGGGCCGGCCGAATACTGGCGTACCCGATCGTTCGATGCGGTCGTCGCCGACTACTGGTGCGCGATGGATTTGATGGCGACTACCGCCCGGTCCGGGCGGCGTCCGCAGGTGGTGATCGTCAGCGCATTCGATCGCGAGACGGAGGTGCGCAGCGCGCTCGAGGCCGGCGTCGCGGGGTACATGCTGCTGGACTGCAGCCTTGGCGAACTGGTCAATGGCGTTCGCCTGGTCGGCCGCGGTTCGCGCTATCTGTGTTCAGCCGTCGCCGCCCGTATCGCCGACAGCCTGACGCGGCGGACGCTGACCAACCGTGAAATCGATGTGCTGCAACTGATCGCGGCGGGTTGTTGCAACAAAGCGATCGCCAAGTCGCTGGGCATCGCGGTGGGAACAGTGAAGGCGCATGTCAAGGCCATTCTCGAGAAACTCGATGCCAACAGCCGCACGCACGCGGTGGCAATCGCGACCGGGCGCGGATTGGTGGCGCGCAATCGCAAGGCGGCTGTGGCCGGGGCGGCACCCGATAATGCGCTGGACCGGCGCGCGCAGCTGGCGCAACGGTCGTCATTGTCGCTGGTGGACCGGGTCGCGCCATCTGCAGTGCCGGGCGGGGCCAGATTGCGCAGCAAGAGCGTGAAAGAGATCAAAAGCGCTACCGCTGCGCTTGCCGGCGCGTTCGAGTGGGGAACCTCGCTGGCCGCGGCCGAATAGCAAAATTCCCGGGCCCGGTCGCCTAGCCTGCGCCCGGCGAACGCGTACTGAGCTTGCCGACAGCGTCGTACAGCCTGCGCAACCCGAACGATGTGTCGATGCGCTCGCCGTTCAGAAAAAATGTCGGCGTTGCCCGCACGCCGCTGCGGATCCCGCCTTCGATGCTTTTACGGACCCGGGCGGCGTGAACGGATTGCGCCACGGCGTCGCGAAATTCGCGGCTACCAATGCCGGCGGCCTCGGCCATCGCGACAATACGATGTTCATCGAGCGGCGCCGGATGGCTGAAGAACTGGTCGTGCATTTTCCAGAATGCGCCGTGATCGGCCGCGATTTCGCTGGCAATGGCCGCGCTCATCGCGAAGGGATGCACCTCAACCAGCGGGAAATGCCGGAACACCACGCGCACATCACCCTTGAAATGATGGCGGATCTGCAGCACCAGGGGATAAGCCTGCGCGCACGCCGGGCACTCGAAGTCGCCGTACTCGACGAGGATGGCGGCGGCATCTTCCGGGCCTTCGCCGTGGTCTGAATTGTCTACCGGGATCAGCAGGTCCACATGAACTCCATTGAATTGATTGTCATTGCCGGCGATTCTCGCGCCGTCTGCCTGACTTGCGCAAGCGTTCCGGTCAATCAATTTGCGTTGCGCGTCACGGCCGGTTCCCAACCGCCACCCAAGGCGGTGTAGACGGCAACCAGCGCAGTGCCGGCAGCCTGCTCGGTCTGCGCCAGCTGATCCTGGGCATTGAGCAGGGTGCGCTCGGCGTCGAGCATATCGAGGAAGCTGGCGGCGCCGTCGCGGTAGCGTTGCCGTGCCAGCTCGGCTGCACGTGCGGCGGCCTCGGCATTGGACTGCAGCGAAGCGCGCCGCCGGATCTGGCCGCCGTAATCCACCAGCGCGTTCTCGGTTTCTTCCAGCGCCACCAGCACACTCAGTTCGAACGCGGCCAGCGCTCCTTGGGTGCGCGCATCGGCGGCGTCGATGCGCGCACGCACGCGATGCAGATCAAACAGCGCCCAGCGAATGCCCGGCACGATCGAATAGGTTTCGAACTGGCTGTGCCCGATATCCGAGCTGCGTGGCGCGATCGAGCCGAAACTGCCGCTGAAGCCGATATGCGGATACAGATCGGCTGTGGCCACGCCGATCTGCGCAGTAAAGGCGGCCAGCGCGCGCTCGGCGACGCGGATATCCGGACGGCGGCGGATCAGGGTCTCGGGTGTGCCGATATCGGTCAGCAGGGGTGTCACCGGCGCCGGCTGGACCACGGACAATTCGACGCGCAATGCCTGCGGCTGGCGGCCGGTCAGCACGGCAAGACGGTGGATCGCCGCCGCCACCAGGGTCTCCAGCGGGGGGATGGTTGCCGAGGTGGAATCATATTGCGACTGGGCGCGGGCTACGTCGAGACCATTGCCGCGCCCGGCTTCAAGCAAGGTCTGTGTAAGACGCAGCGTCTCGCGTTGCGCATTGGCGTTCTGCCGGGCAAGTTTCAGCCGGGTCTGCGCGCCGCGCAGGCTCAGGTAGGTGCGGGCGATTTCGGCATTGACGGCCACCTGCACATCGCGCAGGCCGGCCTGCTTGCCCTCGTAATCGGCGCGGGCCGCCTCAACCGAACGGCGGATGCCGCCGGCGAGGTCGAGCTCCCAGGAGACCTGGGCGCCCGCCGAATAGAAATCGATGGTGCGCGGCTCGCCGGGCAAAATGGTGGCTATGCTGCGCTTGGTTTTGTCATACTGGAAACTGACATCCCCATCAGGGAACAGGTCATAGACGAACAGGCGCAGATTGGCGCGCGCTTCAAGCAGGCGCGCCGAGGCAATCTTCAAATTCTTGTTGTTGTTGCCTTCCCCGATCAGTCTGTTCAGTATGGGGTCGTCGAAGCGCTGCCACCACCGCGTATCCACCTCGCCGGTGCCGGCTTCATTATTGGCCGCGAACCCGGCGGGCACCTCTCTGCGTGCTTCCTTGTAGTCGGGGCCGACCGCGCAGCCAGCGGCAGTTGTGGCGAACAACGCGGCAATCATCAAGCGGAGCATGTTCATCTCAAATCCCCTCCGCGGCATTGGCTGCCTTGGCTACGGCCCCCGCCACGGGACGCTTGAACCGCTCCATCAGGCGCCGTATCAGGACATAGAACACCGGCGTCAACAGCAGGCTGAACAGGGTGACGCCGATCATGCCGCCGAATACACCGGTACCGAGGGCTTTGCGCATTTCCGCGCCGGCGCCGAACGAGCGTACCAGGGGCAGCACGCCGAAGATGAAGGCAAAGGACGTCATCAGGATCGGCCGCAGCCGCAGGCGGGCGGCGGCGATGGCGGCATCGACAATACCCATGCCTTCCTCCTCCTGCTGCTGCGCGAATTCGACGATCAGGATGGAGTTTTTGGCGCCGAGCGCCAGCAGCACCAGAAAGCCGATCTGGGTGAAGATGTTGTTGTCGCCGCCTGAAATCCATACCGCCGCGATCGACGACAGCAGACCGAGCGGCGCGACCAGGATGATCGAGATCGGCAGCATCCAGCTTTCATACAGCGCCGCCAGCGAGAGATACACGATCAACACGCTGAGCGGAAAAATATACAGCGCGCTGTTGCCGGCCAGTTTTTGCTGCAGGGAGAGCTCGGTCCACTCGAAGGTGAAGCCCGGCGGCAGCGCCTCGGCGGCGGCCTGTTCCAGTTCGGCGATGCCCTGTCCGGTAGACAGGCTGGGCAGGGTGATCGCGTTCACGTCCGCCGAGGTATACATATTGTAGCGATTGACGAACTCGGGACCGCTGTCGATATTGGTGGTGATCAGCCCGCCGATCGGCAGCATATCGCCATGCAGATTGCGCGTGCGCAATTGGCCGACCTGCTCCGGCTCCATGCGGAACTGCGCCTCGGCTTGCATGTAGACGCGGTAATTGCGGCCGAAGCGCGTGAAGTCGTTGACGTACAGCGAGCCCATATAGGCCTGCAGGGTGTCGAACACATTGGTCAGCGGCACGTTCTGCGTCTTGGCCTTGGCGCGATCGACATCGAGACGCAGGGTCGGCACGCTGTTGCGAAAGGTGGAGAAACCGCCGGCAAATCCGGGCAGCTTGGGCGTCTTCGCAATCAGGGCTGTCGAGGCGCCCTGCAGCGCCTGCAAACCGGCCGAGCCGCGATCCTGCACCTGCAGTTTGAGGCCGCCCACATTGCCGATGCCGTTCACCGCCGGCGGCGGGAAGGCGGCAATGAACGCCCCCTGGATTTTCCCCAGTTCCGCTGATACGCGCTGGCGAATGGCCGGCGCGGCCAGGCCCGGGTCATGGCGCATCTCGAAATCCTCCAGGATCGGAAACAGCACCCCGGCACTGGTGGATTCGGCAAAGCCATTGAGCACGTCTGCACCGGCGAACATCGGTACCTTGGCGATACCGGGCGTCTTCAACAGGGTCGTCGATACCTGGTTGAGAATTTCCGTGGTGCGCTCCAGGGATGAGCCGTCGGGAAGCTTTACCGCGACCACGAAATAGCCCTTGTCCTGGGTCGGCACAAAACCGCCGGGTACGCTGCTGAACCCCAGGTAGGTAAGGGCGATGAGGCCGAAATAAACGACGCCGACCAGCAGCGAGACGCGAATCAGCTTGAGGGAAACGCCGCCGTAGCCGATGCCGGCGGCTTCAAACACGCGGTTGAAGCGGGTGAAGAACCAGCCCAGGGTTTTGTCGATGCCCCTTTGCAGCCAGTCGCGGCTTTGGTGATGCGGCTGCAACAGCAGGGCGCCCAACGCCGGCGCGAGGGTCAGGGAATTGAAGGCCGAAATGAGTTCGGCCACGGCAATGGTGATCGCAAACTGGCGATAAAACTCGCCGCTGATGCCGGTGATAAAGGCCGAGGGCACGAACACCGCGGTCAGCACCACGGCAATGCCGATCACCGCCTTGCCGACTTCGTCCACGGTGCGATAGGCGGCGTCCTTGGGCGTCAGGCCGTCGCGGATATGCCGCTCCATGTTTTCCACCACCACGATCGAATCGTCGACCACGATGCCGATCGCCAGCACCAGGCCGAACAGGGTGAGGGTGTTGATGCCGAAGCCCAGCGCGGACATGGCGGCGAAAGCGCCGACCAGGGACACCGGCACCGCCAGCAGCGGGATCAGCGAGGCGCGCCAGTTCTGCAGGAACACGATCACCACGATCACCACCAGCAGCAGGGCCTCGAACAGGGTGTGGACCACCGCATCCACCGATTTCTCGATGAAGGGGATGGTGTCGTAGAGACCATAGTCCATATCGCCCGGGAAATTTTTCTTCAGCTCGTCCATCTTGGCGATCATCAGCGCATGCGTGCGCAGCGCATTTGCCCCCGGCGTCAGGAACATGGCGATCGCCACCGCGTTGCGCCCCGAGAACTGCGCATAGCGGCTGTACTCGCGTGCGCCAAGCTCCACCCGCGCGACATCCTTGAGGCGCACCACCTGCCCGTCGGCGCCGGTCTTGATGACGATTTCGCCGAACTCGCTGGCGTCTGTGAGCCGCCCCTGCGCGGTCAGCACCACCTCAAAGCTGCCGCCATCGCTTGCGGACGGTGCCTGTCCGAGGCGCCCGGCCGCGACCTGCACGTTTTGCTCGCGCATCGCGCTGGCCACATCGGTGGCGGTCAGATCGCGCGATGCCACGCGCTCGGGGTCCAGCCAGACGCGAATCGAATATTCGCGGGCCCCGAACAGCTGCACATCGCCGACCCCCTCGATGCGCGCCAGCTCATCGCGCACCTGCAGCAGGGCGTAATTGCTGAGGTAGGCGGTATCGAAGGTTCCCTTCGGCGAGTTCAGAAAAAATACCGTGGCCAGATCGGGCGAACGCTTGCGCACGTCGATGCCCTGACGCACCACTTCGGCGGGCAAGCGCGGCTGCGCCAGCGCTACGCGGTTTTGCACCAGCACCTGGGCACGGTCGATATCGGTGCCGGTCTTGAAGGTGACGGTGATGGTGACCGTGCCGCTATTGGCCGAGGTGGAGGCCATGTACAGCATGTTTTCGACCCCGTTGACCTGCTCTTCGATCGGCTGGGCGACCGTCTCGGCAACCACTCTGGCATCGGCACCGGGGTAGGCGGCCGTGATCGTGACCGTCGGCGGCGCGATTTCGGGATATTGCGTAATCGGCAGGCGCGTCATGGCCACCAGACCGACCAGCACCGTGAGTACCGAGATGACGACCGCGAATACCGGGCGGTCGACGAAGTAATGTCCCATTTTCATACGCGGCCCTTCACTTGGCGTTGATTACAACAGGAGCGGCGAGCCTGGCGCCGGGTTCGCGCATCGCAATCTGATTGGGCGTGACCTTGCTGCCGGGCCGCGCGCGCTGCAGGCCATCGACGATAACCAGGTCGTCGACGCTCAGTCCGCTGCGCACCACGCGCAGGCCCTGATACAGTGGGCCGATTTCGACCGGCCTGATCTGCACCGTGCCGGAGGCATCGACCACGCTGGCGATACGCCGGCCGAGATCGGTACTGATGGCGCGGTCCTCAACCAGCACCGCCTGGTATTTGCCCGAGCCGGGCAGGCGCACGCGCGCGAACATGCCGGGGGTCAGGTCGAGCGCGGCGGTGTTGCGGAATACACCGCGGCCGCGCAGGGTGCCGGTGGCGGCGTCGAGTTTGTTGTCGACGAAGTCCATGAAGCCTTCGCGCTTGAACTCGGTCTCATTGGCCAGGGCGAGCAGCAGCGGTTTGCGTTCGATGCGGCCGCTGACGCGCTCGCCGCTGCGCGCCAGCTTCTGATAGCGCAGATAGGTGTTTTCGTCGGCGTCGAACAAGACGTACACCGGGTCGAGCGAGACGATGGTGGTGAGCAAAGTGCCGTCGGCCACTCCGCCGGTGATCAGATTGCCGGCGGTGACGAGTGCGCGTCCGACGCGGCCGGTGATCGGCGCGCGTACTTCGGTGTAATCGTAGTTGAGTTGTGCGGCATGCAGGGCAGCGCGGGTTGCCGCCAGATTGGCATCGGCCTGATCGCGGGTTTTGCTCAGGGTATCGAATTCTTCCTGCGAAATCGCATTGGTATTGACCAGGCGTTTGCCGCGTTCCACATTATTGGTGGCCAGTTCCAGCACTGCCTGGGCGCGGCGCAATTCGGCGGTAAAGCGCTCCACGTCGATGGATGTCGGCTTGCGGTCAAGGATAAAAAGCACTTGGCCGGCCTTGACCACATCGCCTTCGCGGAAATTCACTTTGTCGAGATAGCCCGAGATGCGTGCGCGCAATGCAACGCTTTCGACGGCGGCGATGCGTCCGGGGAACTCGTCGTAGTCGGTGATCTCGCGAGTGATCGGCTTGGCCACAGTCACTGCCGGCCCGGCCGCAGCCGCAGGCGGCGGAGCCGGCTTGCTGCAGCCCTGCAGAACGATGGCGGCAAGCAGTGCAACAAGCGCTACGGGCCCGCCTGTGTATGTCAATCGATGAAAGTTGTTCATGCGCGCTCCGGTCGACAGGATTCTGGCTCCGCTCAGGGCGGGTTTTCGCAAGAAGTCTGCGCGAACGTCGCTGCGGCCGAAACTGCTCAATAGGGGCGGCTGGCAGCAAGCGCATGGGGCCAGTGCGTCTTGGCTCCTTCGGTTGACAGGAGGCTACCTCCAAGGAGGGGGTAATGCGTCTGACGGCGCCAATCGCCGGGGCCGGTCCGTCAGGAAACTACGCCCCTGAAAAACATGCAGACGACGGTTCTAAGCTGAAAGTGGTAGTGGCACTCACCCTGATTGGTCAGAGAACACACTCGATTGCGGGCGATTCTAAACACGGTGCGGCTTGTTGATACTGGCTGCGGGCCGTCGTCATTGACGGATTTACCCAAACTGTGAAGGAAGACAGATGACCGCGAAAGACTTATCGGCCACCTGAAAACCCTGAAGTAGATACCGCTGAAATGCGCAAGCTTATCCAATCATTCAACTTGTACATCGAACATAATGGAAGCATGAGGTAGCGCCGGGAGTAGTGCGATGCAATACAGTTTGCGCCAGTGGGGAAACCGTTTGTTTGAACGGCAGCGGGGGGAGAATGTGCCTACCGTGAGCGCGACGGCCGTCGGCGGCGGGAAAGGCGTTGTCCGCTCGCGTGACGGCCAGTTGAGCATGGTATTCGCACCGCTGCCGTCCTCAAGCGTCGATACAAGCCCGCGCGGCATTGCCCCGGAAAATATTTTTGCCTGTGCTTATGCAGCCTGCTTCGGCGCCCTGGTCGAAGGATTCGTCAGGCGGCAGGACGCAGTGCCCGAAAGGATCGAGGTCACCGCTACAGTCGGCATGGAGAAAACTTTCCTGAGTTACTTTGGACAGGAACCCTCCCTCGATGTGGAACTCGATGTGCGGCTGCGCGGTGTATCGCGGGAGATCGCGGCGGCGGCAGTGGCGGATGCGCATCGTCACTGCCCGTATTCGATCGCCATGCGCGGCAATGTGGCGGTTCGACTCTATCTTTGCCCTTGAGTGCGGGAAGCGACGGCCTTAATTATGCGCATCGGCATTATCGGTCCGGGGAAGGTGGGCGGGACACTGGGGCGGCATTTCGCCGAGATGGGCCATGGGGTGATGTTCGGCAGTCGCCATCCGGCAGCACTGGACGGTCTGGTCGCGACCACCGGACAGAAATCCTGTGCAGACAGCATCGGGAAGGCGGCGGAGTACGGTGAAGTAGTTGTTCTTGCCCTGCCTTTTGATGTCCTCCATGAAGTTGCCGTTGCACTGGCGCATTTGCTGGCGGGCAAATTGGTGATCGATACCAGCAACCGTTATCAGCGGCCGGCCGAAGACGGAGAGGGGCAGGCGAGATCTGACCGAGCAACGTCGAACGTGCAAGAGCTCGCGCAGAAATTGCCGGACAGCCATATTGTCAAGGCCTTCAACACCATGCCGGTGTCCGTGCTGGCCGACCAGGCCGGGCGTCCGGAGCCGCACACCATTGCGGTGTACTTCAGCGGAAACGATGCGAGGACAAATGCGATTGCGCGCAGCCTCATCGTCGATACCGGTTTCGCGCCGGTTGCGGTCGGCGATCTTGATGACGCCCGCCTGCAGGAGCCTGATGGTCCCTTGTACGGAAAAATACTGTCGCGGGCGGAAGCCGAGCGGATGCTGGCCATCGCCTTGCGGATGGCGCCGAAGCAGCAGAGGCCTGGCGACCGACGAGAACGGAATACAGCGATTCATTGACCCCACCAAAGAGGAAAATATGGCAAAACAACCCGCCCGCACAAAAAAATCCGCAGTCGCCGATTCCATGCAATCGGCGCGGCCGAAACTGCGCCAGCGCGCGCATGAGATCCAGGCCTTTGGTCAGCAGGTAAAGCTGCCTATCGCCTTGCCCGATAAAAGCACCAGGACAATGGTGGAATTGCTGAATCAACTGCTGGCCGACACCATGACCCTGCGCGATATGTACAAGAAACACCACTGGCAAGTCGCAGGGCCGACTTTCAACCAGTTGCACTTGCTGTTCGACAAACATTACGAACAGCAGGTGGAAATGGTCGATGCGATTGCCGAACGCATCCAGCTGCTCGGCGGCGTGGGCGTCGCGATGGGCGTCGATGCCGCCGAAATGACGGTGATCCCCAGGCCGCCGCGCGGCCGCGAGGAAGCACCCGTACAGCTATCTCGACTGCTCGAGGCGCATGAAATGGTGATCCTCGAGACGCGCAGCATGGCCAGGAAGGCCAATGATCTCGATGACTTCGGCAGCAACGATTTGCTGGTGAGCGGCGTGTTGCGCATGAATGAGCTGCAAGTCTGGTTCCTGTCCGAGCATCTGGTGAATACGCCGCTGACCGTTGCGGCGTAATTTGTATGTCGAATATGACGACGGCGCCGGCCGGTGTCGTCGGGACTGTTATTCCAGGGAGATTATCAATATGAATAACGACGGGCGTGGCATTTTGGCTGTCATTGGACGCATCCTGCTTGCTGCCATGTTTCTGACTGCGGGAGTCGGCAAAATCACGGGCTTTGGCGGCACGGTCGGGTACATCGCGTCGGCCGGGGTGCCCGCTGCAACAATCGCCGCAATGTTGACGATCATCCTTGAAATTGGCGGCAGTATTGCCCTGATCGCCGGGTTTCATGCGCGCCTGGCGGCCCTGTTGCTGGCGGCCTTTACCCTGCTGGTTACGTTTATTTTTCATGGCTGGTGGTCACTGCCGGCCGATCAGCAGATGGTGCAACAATTGCTGTTCTTCAAAAACATTGGCGTGGCAGGCGGGCTGCTGATGGTGGCGGCCCAAGGTGCGGGGTCATGGAGTCTGGATGCGCGACGTCTGCGCTGAAGAACCATTCAGCTGCGGTTAATACCTGCGGCACGGGACATGCGTAGCCGGACCTTTCTTCATCCGGGTGTGCCGATGTACACTCGTCGGAATGAACGAAAGAAAAATGGAAGTCGCCCTGCCACCCGGGGGAAGGCCATCATGGCAGGGCCAGATCGAAGCGTTGGCCGATCGGTTCAGGTATCTTTTCCTGATGGCTGCGCTCGGCCTGTTGATGCCGGTTGCGCTGCATGCGCAGCAGGTGTTCGATACACAGGAATATAAAGTCACCGCGACCACATTGGTCAGGGGTTTGAAAAATCCCTGGGCGATCACCTTTCTGCCCGATGGGCGCTGGCTGGTGACCGAGCGTGCCGGCGCCTTGCGCATCATCGAGGGTGGGAAGCTGCTGCCGAACGCGGTGGCGGGATTGCCCGATGTGGTCGAGCACGGGCAGGGCGGTTTGCTCGATGTGCAACTCCATCCCCGATACGCCGAGAATGGCTGGATTTACTGGACGTACAATGCCGGCGTGCCCGGCAGCTACGGTACGGAAGTGGCACGCGGCAAGTTGGCCGGCAGCCATGACGCGCCGCGCATGACAGATGTACAGGTGCTGTTCAGGATGGATCCGAAATCCGAGAAGCCGTTTCATTTCGGTTCGCGCATCGTGTTCGACAAGGCGGGCTATCTATTCGTGACTTTCGGCGACCGCGGCGACAGCCCGGCCAAGGGCGCCACGCAAAACGCGCAGCGGCTGGATACGCATGCCGGGAAATCGATCCGCCTGTTCGACGATGGCCGCGTGCCGCCGGACAACCCTTTTGTAAATACGCCCGGGGCGAAACCGGAAATTTTCACCTGGGGCCATCGCAATATGCAAGGCGCGGCGCTGAATCCGGCGACGGGCAAGGTGTGGACCCATGAACACGGGCCGCAGGGCGGCGACGAGGTGAATATTCTTTCCGCCGGTGTGAACTACGGTTGGCCGGTCATCACCTACGGTGCCAATTATGGCACCGGCAGCAAGATCGGCGAAGGCACCGAAAAGCCCGGCATGGCGCAGCCGGTTCTCTACTGGGTGCCGTCGATAGCGCCCTCGGGCATGGCCTTCTATGGGGCGCGCAACGACGGCAAGCCATTCGCGAAATGGAAGGGCAATCTCCTGGTTGGCGCGCTGGCCGGACAATTGCTGGTGCGCATTACACTGGATGGCGACAAGGTGGCTGCGCAGGAGCGATTGTTCGAAAACAAGCTCGGACGCATTCGCGATGTGCGCGAGGGCCCCGATGGCTTCATTTACTTGCTGACCGATGCGGTGGACGGAGCATTGATCCGCATCGAACCGGCGAAATGATCCAGGCATGAATACGAACGCCAATCCCCCCGAGCACAGCACCGGCGCCAGCCCGCCATCAACCCGGGTCTGGGATCTGCCGGTGCGCCTGTTTCACTGGGCGCTGGCGGTCGTCATTCTGTTTTCGTACATTAGCGGCGAAATCGGCGGTAACTGGTTGGAATGGCATATGTATTCGGGCTTCACTGCCCTCGGCTTGGTGCTGTTCCGCGTCGTCTGGGGTTTTGTCGGTGGGTATCACGCACGCTTCGCGAATTTTGTGCGCGGCCCGGTTGCGGTGATGACATATTTGCGGGCATTGCTTGCCGGCAACTATCAGCCGACGGTCGGGCACAACCCGCTGGGCGCCGTGAGCGTATTGGTATTGTTGCTGTCGGTTGCGGTGCAGGCGGTGACCGGGTTGTTTGCAAATGACGATGTGATGCTTGAGGGGCCGCTCGCTTCGCATGTGAGCAAGCGCACCAGCGATTTCCTGACGGGCATTCATGAGGTCAATTCGAACCTGCTGCTGGGGTTGATCGCGCTGCATATCATCGCGATCGCCTATTACTGGTTTGCAAAAAAAGAAAATCTGCTCAAGCCGATGGTTACCGGCGTCAAGCCGATCGCCGGACAAGTGCCGGCGGCACCTCGCCCGGCCTGGCTGGCCTGGGTTGTCGCTCTCATCGTCGCCGCCGCGGTTTATCTGATCGTCAAAAAATAACACCGCAGTCGTCGCTGCTGCGGCGTTATTCCCGGTTGCTTCGTGTAAGCCGCAGTGTGTGCCGGGCCAGCTTATTTCTTGACGCGGAAGTCGTCGTGGCAGCTCTTACAGGCGCCGCCGGTGGCACCGAATTGTTTCTTGATCTCGTCGAAAGTACCGGTCTTGGCGATCATTGCCAGCTTGGCGGTTTCGGTGTTCAACTTGTCCATCTTGGCTTTGAAGTCGTCCATCTTGGTCCAGATTTCCGGCTTGGCCGCCGTTTCCGCGCCTTTGTCCGAACCCGGTGTGAAGCCTTCAATGGCCAGCGGCGTCATATAGGCAACGATGGCCGCACCGCGCGCGAAAGTCTCTTTATCGTAAGGCTTGTCCCCCTTCATCATCGCGGCCATCGGGCCGAAATTCCAGCCGACCACGGTCATCACCGATTGCCGGTACTCGATGACCTTTTCCGGTTTGACTTGCGCGGAAACGGCGTTCGCCAGCAATGCCGACAAGGCCGCAGCTACCAGGAACATGACTTTACGCATGGGGTTCTCCATTAAGTTTTGGGGGGAAAGCGATAACAGCAGGGATGGTTCGGTGAAACGAAACGCGGAGGCCTACAAATGGCACCTTGCGATTGTATTGGTTTGCGCGTTGAAACGCATATTCACCTTGGTAATTGCACAAGCAATTGATTTATTTGCAAAATTTATGAGCAACAGGCCCGTTTGGCCGCGCCGGGAAATCGTCGCGACGGGTTGCAACTATATATAATAATGATATCATTAAAATATCGGATAACTGCTAATGCCGATGTTGATCAGCCCAAGGAGGCAACGATGAATACCGAAACGCGTTTCTCGGAAGAAGAGTTTTCAAGTTTCAATGGTTATGTGATGGGAATTATTGCGCTGACTCTGCTTGGGGCGGGCGTTTACGCCCTGATCAGTTTGGGCGATTCCAACAAACCCGAATTGCTGGTCGTCGGCTTCATGGTGGGCAAGTTTGTGCTGGGCGGATTTCTGCTGGCCGGGCTCTATATGCTGCAACCAAACGAGGGAGCGCTGATTACGCTGTTCGGCGACTATCGCGGAACCGACCGGTCCAGCGGTTTGCGCTGGTGCTTCCCGTTTTATACGCGCAAGAAAATCTCTCTGCGTTCACGCAATCTGAACAGCGACAAACTCAAGGTCAACGACAAGAACGGCAACCCGATCGAAATCGGCGCGGCCATCGTCTGGCGGGTGCGCGATACCGCGGCAGCCGTGTTCGAGATCGACGATTACGAATTGTATGTACGGGTGCAGTCGGAGGCGGCGATCAGGCATCTGGCATCGGCCTACAACTACGACAACGGCGGCGATGAAACCGCCGGCGTCACCATCGTCACTTTGCGCGGCGGCGCCGACGTGGTCGCCAAAGCGCTGATGCATGAATTGCAGGAACGTTTTGACAAGGCCGGCATCACCGTCGAGGAAGCCAAGCTCACGCATCTTGCCTACGCGCCGGAAATCGCCAGCGCCATGCTGCGTCGCCAGCAGGCGGAGGCAGTGATCGATGCGCGCAGCAAGATCGTGCACGGCGCCGTGACCATGGTGGAAATGGCGCTGAAAGGGCTCAGCGAAAAGAACCTGGTGACGCTGGATAACGAGCGCAAGGCGGCAATGGTGAGCAATCTGCTGGTGGTGCTGTGCGCGGAAAGTAACGTGCAGCCGATCGTCAACACCGGTACGCTTTACAACTGATGGGCGACATCGCGGACCGAACGTAGTGGCTGCCGACAAAAAATCGTTTTTGCTGCGCATCGATCCGCAGCTCTGGACGGCGCTGGAAAAGCTGGCCGCCTCGGAGTTGCGCAGTGTCAATGGACAGATTGAATATCTGCTGCGCGACGCCGCCAGCAGGCGTGGCCTGCTGGGCGATCAGGCTGCGGCCGCGGATGAATCGCCACCAGAGGGCGGCAGCAACACGAAATAGCGCGGTGCCTGCGCGGCTAAGGGGAGGCGGTTGCGTCGGCCCAGCAATTCGGCGTCTCATAGAGGCGCACACGCTGCAGGCTCAACGTATGGCCGAAGCGATCGTGATAAGCATCCTTGAGCGTATCGAAGGCCACCTGCGCCAGGTTCTCGGCGGTGGGAACCACATCCAGCACCACGGTCTTGTGCCCGGAAATCGCCGCCAAAAAATCGACCATCACCTTGTCGCCGCGATAGACCAGAAAGGCATGGTCCCAGACGGCGACGATCTTTTCCTGGGCGACGGTTTTGATATCGCCGAAATCCATCACCATGCCGTCGTCCGGCGAGCCCTCCTCGTGGATGACCTGTGCACTCAGGGTGACCTCAAGCGCATAGCGATGACCGTGAATATTGCGGCACTGGCTTTGGTGATTGGGCAGGCGATGACCGGCGTCGAACTCGAGGCGGCGCGTGACGGAAATGCTGTTGGCGGCGAATGAGGTATTCATCAGGGGCGCGAGTATAACATTCCGCCCCTGCGATTCGTTTTTTGGCGGCGAAGACGTTAAAATAGCGGTTTTTGCCGCATAGAAGAAGCGTTTTCAGATCATGGCTTTGATTGTCCAGAAATACGGCGGAACGTCGATGGGTTCCCCGGAGCGCATCCGCGAAGTCGCCAAGCGCATCGCCCATTATCATTCGCAGGGGCATCGCTTGATCGTGGTGCCCTCGGCCATGTCCGGCGAGACCAACCGCCTGCTGGGGCTGGCCAAACAACTGCATGCCGAACCCGACGGCCGCGAGCTCGATGTGATCGCCTCCACCGGAGAACAGGTATCGGTGGGCTTGTTGGCGTTGGCATTGCAGAACCTGGGTCTGAAAGCCAAGAGCTATACCGGCTGGCAAGTGAAGATCATGACCGACAGCGCCTTCACCAAGGCGCGCATTTTGTCGATCGACGACGCCAATATCCGTCGCGATCTCGCCAACGGATATGTCGCCGTGGTCGCCGGCTTCCAGGGTATCGATGAGCACGGCAATATCACCACCCTGGGCCGTGGTGGATCCGATACCACCGGCGTGGCGCTTGCCGCCGCCCTCAAGGCCGACGAATGCCAGATCTTCACCGATGTCGATGGTGTCTACACCACCGATCCGCGTGTGGTGCCGGAAGCGCGCAAACTGGAATCGATCACCTTCGAGGAGATGTTCGAGCTCGCCAGCCTCGGTTCGAAGGTGCTGCAAATCCGTTCGGTCGAATTTGCCGGCAAGTACAAAGTGAAACTGCGGGTGCTGTCGTCGTTTACCGAATTCGATTCGAACGATCGCGGCACCCTGATTACGTATGAGGAAGACAACGATATGGAACAAGCCATCATTTCCGGCATCGCCTTCAATCGCGATGAAGCCAAGCTCACGGTTACCGGCGTGCCCGACCGCCCCGGCATCGCCTTCTCCATTCTCGGTCCGATCGCGGAAGCGAATATCGATATCGATGTGATCATCCAGAACACCTCGGTCGACGGCATCACCGATTTTTCGTTCACGGTGCACCGCAACGATTACAACAGGGCCCTGGCGATCCTGAACGACAAAGTGAAGCCGGCGATCAATGCCAAGGGGGTAACCGGCGACAACAAGATCGCCAAGGTTTCATTGGTCGGCATCGGCATGCGATCCCATGTCGGCATCGCCGCCAAAATGTTCGAGACCCTGGCGCGCGAGAACGTGAATATCCAGATGATTTCCACTTCGGAGATCAAGACCTCGGTGGTGCTCGATGAGAAGTACATGGAACTCGCAGTGCGGGCACTGCATATCGCGTTCGAGCTCGACAAAGTCCCCGCGTAATCGCGGTCGTTTTTGACTCACCGCGGCCGGGCGCGTACAATGCGCCCTGCACAGAAAATCCGGAGAGGTGGCCGAGTGGTCGAAGGCACTCCCCTGCTAAGGGAGCATACGCCCAAAAAGTGTATCGAGGGTTCGAATCCCTCCTTCTCCGCCAGACAATAAAACGCCCGCAAGGGCGTTTTTTGTTGGTGGAGAAAGCAAGCCAACTGCTTGGCTTGCGGGGGGATTCGAAGGGTTTGCCATGCATGGCAAACCGCGGCCTGCGGCGCGTAGGCGAATCCCTCCTTCTCCGCCAGACAATAAAACGCCCGCAAGGGCGTTTTATTGTCTGGCGGAGAAATATGGCCTATTGATCATTTCATAAATCATGACGGTGCTGTTCCGGTGTTTCCCATGGGCGCAACTGCAACCAAGCATTTGTAATGTTTTACGAAATGCTCAATAGTTTCGGCCAACGCCGGCGTGAATTTGTTGAGTGGTCAGTCTTCACCGGATCTTTGGTCAATGTTGGGGCGAATTGACACGCACAAGAGGGCAACTGTACAGTTGCCCCCGTCTCAAGCGTCTTACTTCAGTCGCTTCTTCAGCTCCTCCGAAGTCTGCGTCATCGCGGAGCGAGTGGCGGGCAATTGGCTCAGAACATTGAGCAGACCGAAGTCATGGATCATGCCGTTGTAACGGGTCGCAGTCACATCCACACCCGCCGCGTCGAGCCTGCGCGCATAAGCCTCGCGCTCATCGCGCAGCACGTCCTTCTCGGCGGTCTGCACCAACGCAGGCGGCAGACCTTTTAGTTGCTCGGGAGTCGCCAACAACGGCGAAGCGTAGATTTCCTGCCGCTGTGACGCATCGGTGGTGTAGCTGTCCCAGAACCACTTCATCATGCCCTTCGTCAAGAAGTGGCCTGCCGCGAACTCGTCATAGGATGCGTTTTCCAGGTTCGCATTCGTCACGGGCCAGAACAGTACTTGGCTGCGAATGGCGGGGGTGCCCTTGCTCTTTGCCATCAGGGCGACCACGGCCGCCATGTTGCCGCCCACGCTATTGCCTGCAACGGCCAGGCGCTTGCCATCGACGTTGATCTCGGCGCCGTGCTCGGCCACCCACTTGGTCGCAGCATAGGCTTCGTTGATGGCCACCGGGTAGCGGGCTTCGGGCGACGGCGTGTAGTTCACGAACACCGCGGCGGCGCCTGAACCGACCACCAGGTCGCGCACAAAACGCTCGTGAGTGGGGAAATCGCCCAGCACCCAGCCGCCGCCATGGAAGAACATGAAGACTGGCAGCGTGCCGCTCACACCGGCAGGGCGCACTATATGGAGTTTGATCTCGCGGCCATCGGCCTTGATGGTCTTGGTGCTGATGTCCACCTTGGGCAAGTCCAGCTTGGGGCCGGCCTGCACACTGGAGAGAACCGCACGAGCGTCTGCCGGCGATAGTTGCTCTAGCGGCTTGCCGCCACCGGCCTCAACCGCGTTGAGGAAGTTCTGCACATTGCGCTCAACGCCCGGGCTGCCGGCGGCCATGCTTACGTTGGTGGCCAGTGCCATTGTGCAAGCGGCGAAAATTTTGGTATAGCGATTCATGGTCTATTTCCTTTCGTGTGTAAATGAGGGATTGCTGCGACTTAAGCGACCCGTTGATGCGCAACGGCAACAGGAAAATAGCAAGCTATTAAATAGCGTGCTATATATTTATCAAAAAAAATGGGCGTACCTATACCGTGGGGTAGATTAAGCATTTTTGAACAGCCTGTCCCGCAGAAAAAACAACTGATCGCGGATGGAAGCCAGTTCATCCGGTGTGCATTCGGTGGCGCAGAAGACGCCCTCAGGTACAGCCTTGATCCGGTGCTTGAGTTCACGTCCGCGTTTGGTGAGGCTGATGATCACCTGACGTTCGTCCGCCTTGGCCCGGTTGCGGTCCAACAGTCCCAACGTTTCCATGCGCTTGAGTAGCGGTGTGAGTGTGGTCGAATCCAGAAAGAGCTGTTCGCCGATCTCGGACACCGTCAGTGAATCGCGCTCCCACAGGACCAACAGCACCAGGTATTGCGGATAGGTCACCCCAAGCGTCCGCAACAACTTGCGGTAGACCTTGTTCATGCCAAGCATCGTCGAATACAGCGCAAAGCACAGCTGCTCATTGAGCAGTAGCGAGGCGGCAGGCTTGCTGGATGGGGGAGGATTTCGTGCAGACATGCAAGCGATATTACATAGCTTGCTATTTAATAGCAAGCTATATTTATATGGGAATCCCTAATGCAGGCCTCATTCCATATCCTTCTGCCTGATCGCGGTCTGCGTATAGCGGGTGACGACCGATGACGAAATAATGAACATGCAAGAATAGTTGACCTGTCGGACTTGAAGAGAATCGTTGGCAAAATGATTTGGCCGCCCCAAACTGCGACGCGCTATGGGATCAGGCGATTTTGTACTCACTGGCGGCCAACTGATTCACATAGCGCTGGATGGTCGTCTGCGCCGGACCCGACAGGCGCAGCAACATGCAGCCCGCACGGCACATCTCGCTGCCGACGCCATCCTTGTAAATGGAGACATGACGCACTTCCATGTCGGCGTCGATTTTTTTGTTTTCGCCAAGCTCGAGCTGGCAACCGAGCAGGCGCATGCCCGCCGACAGGATGGGCCGACCGACCTGGGTCACGAACGCCAGCCCGGTGGCGCTGATATCGGTAATTCGTACTCGGGTCGTGTCGGACTTGCCCTCGCGATCGGGGACGGGCGGCAGCAAGACCATCGGCGATTTGACCAAGGGCGTGCGTGCGCGGAAAGCATTGCGGCGCTGCAGGCGAAGAATCGAGCGCGGCATCCGCATGCGGAATGCGGGCGCATCCTCAAACTGCGTCGGTTCCGCACGATCCACCGCAAACTGCACTTTGATATGGTCCAGAAATGCGACCACGGTCAGACCTTCCACGGCTTTCAATTGCTCGTTGACGCGACTGTCGGCGCCGAGAGCGAAGATCAGTTCCTCGAATTCGGGGTTGACGGCCAGAAAGCGGGTGGCGAAGAATTTTTCTCCCCGGTCGAAATAAACAGTGGCGAGTATCTGCTGGTCGATAAGCGCGTGCACATTGGCAAGTATCTCGACGCGTGAGTACACCTGGTAAGGTTCTAGGTCGGCAATGGCCAGCTCCGGGAGCGTCGAGACTGGGGGGATTTGCCCGGCGTCTTCTGTCGGGCGGTGGCGTTCGGTCATGGTGCGCCTCGTATTAATACGACGAACAGTCCGCGAAGGTGTTGACTATACGCCCACGCGCGCCATCCGGTGCGCGTGTCGCCGACCGATCCGGATCAGGCGATCACGTATGTGTCGAACAATCGTGCCGCGGCCGGCTCGCGGACGAAGACTACCGACCAGAACCTGTTCGTCTATCTGCGCCGAGATCGATCGGAGATGGCGCGGGCGACAACGACGGCTTGCTCGCCCGCGCAGGACCGCAATTCGGCTTCGTTGTACACTAGGAAATTCAGTCAACGTCTCGCCAACCAGAACACTTTCCCGTGGCCTCCGCCCCCGACCAGAAGAATACAACACGTCGAATTGCGGCCGCCGACACCGTTGGCGAGGACCCATCGACTTCTGCCGGTGCTGCCGGCAGCGATGCTGAATATTGGAAACAGGCAGGCGAGTTTGTCGAGCATTCGCCGGATGCGATTTTGCGTGTCGATGCCGCCTGCAGGATCACCCATGCCAACCGCAGTGCCGAGCGGGTGTTCGAGCAGGGGACAACTGCGCTCGTCGGCCGGCATCTTGATGACTTGAACGCTCGCGCCACTGCCGGCCCCACGCTTGCCGTGCATGCGCAGCAAGCGTCCGCCAGCCGCGATGGGGCGATTTTTACCATCGTCGTGCCGCGCCCTGCCGGCGACAAGCACTTTGAAGTGCGTATGGTGCCGGTGAGCGCGGGCGGTGCGGTCACTCACCTGTTTGCCAGCCTGCGCGATATTTCGGGACGCCTCGCGAAAACGGAAGAACTCAATCAGGCCCTGCGCGAGCAGGAGACCATATTCGAGGGCACCGCGGCGGGACTGTTCGTTTCCAGGGACCGCATCGTGGTCAAGGTCAACCGGCAGTTGGAAATCATGTTCGGTTATGCGGCGGGCGAGATGCTGGGCATGCACAGCTCCACATTCCGCACCTCGCGCAGGGAGTCCGATGAGATCAGTGCAAACAACCGCGAACGGATGCGCGCCGGCGAGACGATCCGGCGCCAGGCGCTGTATATACGCAAGGATGGCAGCACGTTCTGGGCGGAAATCATCAACCGCCCGCTGGTGCCGGGCCGCCCGGAAGACGGCGTCATCGGGGTGATCATCGATATCTCCGAGCAGAAGGCGCAGGAACAGCAGCTGCAGCAGGCCCTGCGCGAGCAGCAACAAATTTTTGATACCACGCTGGTGGGGATGGCGATCATTCGCAACCGCCGGGTTGTCAAGGGCAATGCCGCGGCGGCCAAAATGTTTGGCCTTGGCATCGACGAACTCGCGGGGCTGTCGACGCGTGCGTTCTTTCCCAGCGATGAAGAGTATGAGGCGGCGGGACGCGCCATTTACGAGGTCATTGACCGGGAAGGGGCGGCGCAGATCGAATTGCCCTTGCGCCACCGCAGCGGACAGTTGCGCTGGACGTCGACACACGCGAGTGCGCTGTCGCCGGGCGACCCGGATGCGGGCTACATTTTCGGCTTCCTCGATATCGAGGCGCGCAAACGCACTGAGCAGGAGTTGCGCGAGAGCGAGGCGCGCTTCCGCCAGTTTGCCGATAATGTGGATCGTCTCTTTTTCATTACCAATCCCGAGCGTACGGTCTGCCACTATGTGAACGACGCCGATCTAGATCTGTTTGGCGTGCCTGCCGAGGCGGCGCGACGCGATCCGCACCTTTTCCTCGAGCACGTCGATGCCGGTTATCGCGATGTCATCGAGGCTTCTTTTGTGGCCGACCGGGACGGCCGCGGGTCCGAGACCGAAGTGTTGGTCAACCATCCCGCCAAGGGCAAGCGCTGGATCCGTTCGCGCACCTTTCCGGTGACCATGGATACCGGCGAAGTCCGGGTATTCGGCATTGCCGAGGATGTCACCGAGCGGCGCATGCGCGAGGAGGCGCGCATTCAGGAAGCGATGCAACAGCGCGATGTGCTGGTGCGCGAGGTGCACCATCGAATCAAGAACAATCTGCAAGGCGTCGCCGGCCTGCTCGAACATACTGCCCGGACCAGGCCGGCGGTCGCGCGCGAACTCAAAGAGGTGATCGGCCAGATCCAGGCGATCGCGCAGGTGCATGGCCTTCAGGTGCGCGAGGGCGGGGAGATGTCGCTGCTGGCGCTGACGCGGGCGATCGTCGACAGCCTCGGGCGCCTCGGTGCGGCCGCATTCAGGTTTCACAATCGCATTCTGCGGGCGGATGCCTGGATCATCCCCGAGCATGAGGCGGTGCCGCTGGCACTGGTCATCAACGAATTACTTACCAATGCCCTTAAGTACGGCGCAGCCGGCGGGGTGGTGGAGGCGACGCTGGAAACGTCCGGTGAGGGCGTGATCTGGCATGTGTCCAACGAGGGCAGGCTGGCCGACGGTTTTGATTTCGCCACGATTTCCGCCGGTGCCGCCGGCCTGTCCCTGGTCAAGGCCCTGCTGCCGAGAAAGGGGGCGTCGCTGACGGTGCGTCAATACGGTGAGCGCGTGCTGGCAGAACTGGTGTTGTTGCCTCCTGTGGTGCGGCTATCCGATGATTAGGTTTGCCGAAGCCGCGTTATTGAAAAATGGGTACCAAGAGGGAAATGTTGAAATGGCTGAAAAAGGCGAACGCCTGCTGATAGTGGATGATGACCGCCTGGTGCTGGCAACGCTGGTAAGCGGTTTGAAGAGCGCCGGATTCGACGTGGTCGAAGCCGATAACGGCGATGATGCAATCCTGCTGGTGCGCGCCAATCCGCCCCATCTCGCATTGCTGGATATTCGCATGCAGGGAAAAAGCGGCCTGGATGTCGCCCGCTATCTGAAGGCCAATACGGATGTGCCTTTCATGTTCCTGTCGGCATTCAACGATGCCGCCACGGTCAAGGAAGCCGCCGGGTACGGTGCATTGGGCTATTTGGTCAAACCGCTGGACATTCGTCAGGTGGTTCCCGCCATTCGCGCCGCACTGGCCCGCGCCGAGGAAATGCGCGCCTTGCGCGCGAATGCCACCGGTCGCGACAGCAGTCCCGACGAGGCTGCCGATCAGCGCGTCCTGTGGCTGGCCGTCGGGATTCTTGCCGAGCGTCACCGGCTTTCGCCGGAGGTGGCGGTGGAACGCCTGAGGCGCGAAGCGCTTGCGCGCAATATCGAAGCGCCGGTGCTCGCCGCCGAAGTTGTCGCCGCCAGTACGGCGCTCAATAACGCCTTGCGCTAGCCCTTGCATCCTTGTCCGCATGTTGCGGCGCGCGTGGCGCGGAATCGAAGCGGCTCGGCCCGGCCGTGGAAGGCCACAGGCGAGGCGTTTGGCGCGTGCGGTTATCGAGTGAACAAAGTCCAGAATTGGCGCGGGTTTTGAGGCATAAATGCCTGTAAAGGCGCGCCAAATGGCGATCTGCGTGTTTCTCATGGCCGTGAGGGCCGTGCACGGAGAAGGCCGGACGTGCGAAATGCGAGGGGCTAACTGCCGCCGGCGCTGTCCGCAGGAAAATACTTGGCCAGCACCCGGTGCAGTTCCGGCAAGGAAACGGGCTTGCTCAGGTAATCGGTAAAGCCAAGTTGCAGAAAGCGCCGCTGATCCTCCGGGAAGGCGTCACCGGTGACGGCGATGATAGGGCGCGGCGTTCGTTTGTCGGCATGTTCCGCGCCGCGGATGGCGGTAAAGAAATCTGCGCCGGAGCCGTCGGGCAAGCGGTTGTCGAGCATGATCAAGGCGATATCTGTGGCAGCAGCCATTGTCACTGCCTCGGCACCGGTTGCGGCAGACACCATTTCATAGCCACCCATGCTCAGCATTTCCATCATCACCATACGGCTGAGCGCATCGTCCTCGACAAGCAAGATCTTCATTTTTGCGGCTGGCGACATGCACTCTCCTGCGAACGATTGAGTATCGTAAAACCAGAGCCGTATTTTTTGTTTCCCCAATCCTACAGCATTATTTTTAAAGAAGTGTATAGAATCGCCCGCATTACGGCCGGGGTGCGCCCAGAGATATGCGCAGCACGGAATCGGGCGCGCACCGCGTCCGCGTCTGATCCATCGGCGGCGCGCAGCAAAGCTTTGATTTAGTCGCCTTCAAGCGCTATAATTCGGCCTCTTTTTGCGATTGCGGGTATATGGTTCGACCGGCAGTCGCCGGACAATGGTGGCTGTAGCTCAGCGGTAGAGTCCTGGATTGTGATTCCAGTTGTCGTGGGTTCGAACCCCATCAGCCACCCCATATTTACAAAACCCGCCTCGCGCGGGTTTTTTGTTGCCGAACCGGTCGCAGCACAAACCGTATCGGTGTGCTGGTGCATGGACAAGCGCCATCGATTGGGCTCATGCTTATTGTTTCGCGCCAGCGCGAACGCATGTTCGGCGCTCGTTTTGCAGTCGGCTGTATTTTTGCCCTGGCGCTCAAATTGAAGGACTTCAGCATGAAAAAATTGATGATGGCTCTGTTCGCCGGGTTTCTGATGACCGGCATTTTCGCGCAATCGTCCGACTCGGCGGGCTCCGGCAACATCAAGGAAGATGCCAGGCAGGCAAAATCGACGATCAAAGCCGACGCCAAGGAAGTAAAGCCGAAAGTCAAAGAGGCTGCACATGAGGTCAAGACCTCCGTCAAATCGGCAGTCAAGGAAGTGAAGCCGAAAGCCAAGGAGGCCGGCATGGAGATCAAGGAGGTCGCCAAGACCGGTGCGAAGAAAGTCAAAGAAGCGGCCAAGGAAATCAAGCAGGATGTGAAGGAAGTCTTTACCAAATAGCAGTGTCCATGCCGCAAGCCCAATAAAAAACCCGCCGGCAGCGGGTTTTTTATTGGGGGCGGCCCGGCGCAGGCTTACTGCAACTTCGAACCGCGCGCACTCAATACATTGGGCGGGGCGGCGAAGGTGTCGGCGCGCGAAATCGCCCAGAACACCTTGAACACAGGATGCTCGGGAATGCCTTCCAGCAATTCGCCGGGTTTCGCCCAGGTATGCAGGGCCGCCAGCGAGCGCACCTCGGTGGACGATACGCGGCGGATGACATGCTCGGGGCCGAGGTCGGCGGGATGCTGCAACCCCGCCGCAGCCAGCAATTCCTTCAGCGCGGCAAGGGTGTTCTGCTGAAACTGGTAGACGCGTTCGGCTTTGTCCGGCACCACCAGGGCGCGCATGCGCTTCGGGTCTTGGGTGGTGACCCCTGTCGGGCACTTGCCGGTGTGACAAGTCTGGGCCTGCAGGCAACCGAGGGCAAACATGAAGCCGCGCGCGGAGTTGCACCAGTCGGCGCCCATCGCCAGCGTGCGTGCGATATCGAAAGCGGTGACGATTTTTCCCGAGGCGCCGATCTTGATGCGATCGCGCAGGCCCACGCCCACCAGGGTGTTGTGCACCAGCATCAGGGCCTCGCGCAAGGGGGCGCCGACGTGGTCGGTGAATTCCAGAGGGGCGGCGCCGGTGCCGCCTTCGCCGCCATCGACGACGATGAAATCCGGCGTGGTGCCGGTCTGTTGCATGGCCTTGACGATGGCGAACCATTCCCAGGGATGGCCGATGGCCAGCTTGATGCCGATCGGCTTGCCGCCCGATAGCTCGCGCAATTTGCCGATGAAGGCGATCAGCTCCAAAGGCGTCGAGAATGCAGAATGTCGGGCCGGCGAGATGCAATCGGCGCCCACCGGCACGCCGCGCGCCATGGCGATTTCGGTCGTGACCTTGGCGCCCGGCAGCACCCCGCCGTGACCGGGCTTGGCTCCTTGGGAGAGCTTGATTTCAATCATCTTCACCTGCTCGCTGCGCGCCGCATCGGCAAATTTGGCCGCGTCGAATTTGCCGTCGGCGCTGCGGCAGCCGAAGTAACCCGAGCCCACTTCCCAGACGATGTCGCCGCCGCGCTCGCGGTGATAACAAGAGATCGAGCCCTCGCCGGTGTCGTGGTAAAAGCGGCCGCGTTTGGCGCCCTCATTCAGGGCGAGGATCGCGTTGGCCGAGAGGGCGCCGAAGCTCATCGCCGAGATATTGAAAATGCTGGCGGAGTAGGGCGCGCGGCAGTGCGGACCGCCGATGCTGATGCGGAAGTCGTGACTGGCGATGTCGCTGGGCGCGATCGAATGGTTGATCCATTCGTAATTCGGCTCATAGACGTTCAGCTGGGTGCCGAAGGGGCGCTTGTCGGCGGCGTTCTTGGCGCGCTGGTAAATGATCGAGCGTTGCGAACGCGCGAACGGCAACTCCTCGGTATCGGCCTCGATGAAATACTGGCGAATCTCCGGGCGGATGAATTCGAAGAAAAACCGGAAGTGCGCCAGCACCGGGTAGTTGCGGCGGATCGCCTGCCGCGGCTGCGCATAATCGAGCAGGCCGACCAATGTAAGCAGGGCGAAGATCGCGGCCGGCCAGATCCAGAACGCGCCCATGGGCAGGAGCAGGGCCGAGACAACTGCCAGTAGCGCACAAATGCTCCAGGCCCAGTAGCGTTGTGGAATCAGTGCATCGATGGCGTGCAGCATTTTCAACTCCTCTCCTGGAAATGATCACTGCCGTTCCACCGCATTTTCACTATCCGGTCGAAACAGAAGGGCTAGAACCTGTCGGTCACACTTTTCTCGTCAGCGAACTTCTGCAATTCCACCGCCGGCGCCGGCTTCCAGCCTTTAGCGCGATGCTCGGCAACCACCGTCGTGAAAATCCCGCCACGCACCCAGAATTTGGCGGTGAGGCGCGCGAAGCGCGGGCCGGTCGCCTTGACGATATCGTCGAGGATTTCATTGGTCACCGCCTCATGAAAGGTGCCTTCGTTGCGGAACGACCAGATGTAGAGCTTGAGGCTTTTCAGTTCCACGCAGCGCTTGTCGGGAATGTAGTCCAGGTACAGGGTGGCAAAATCTGGCTGGCCGGTTTTGGGGCACAGGCAGGTGAATTCCGGCAGCTCCATATGGATCAGAAAATCGCGATGCGGCGCCGGGTTTGGAAAAACTTCCAGCTGCTTTGTTGGACGGCTGGCGGGTTTATCGCCAAGCTTGGTTAAATGCGCCGTAACACTCTTTTTTTTCATGGACTTAGCCGGCTTTATTGATGCGGATTCTGTTTTGCGCGGGGGATTCATTGGGAATTGGGAAATCGATACGTTAGAATTGCGCAATTGTAGCTGACCCCACCCGCCGTAAGGCGGGTTTGCACATTGGCCGCCGGCAGGCGGATTTCAACCTTCCCCGCTCCCGCGGGGGCACGCAGCCCACCCGTACGGGCGGGTCATCATAAGAACAGTCGTTGCCGAGGGAATTCAAGTTGCGTCTTACTCAGGTCAAACTCGCGGGCTTCAAATCTTTTGTCGATCCCACCACCATCGCAGTGCCCGGCCAGCTGGTCGGCGTCGTCGGTCCCAACGGTTGCGGCAAATCGAATGTCATCGACGCGGTCCGCTGGGTGCTGGGCGAATCGTCGGCCAAGAATCTGCGCGGCGAAAAGATGGAAGACGTCATTTTCAACGGTTCCACCCAGCGCAAGCCGGTGGCGCGAGCCAGTGTGGAACTGGTGTTCGACAATTCGCTGGGCCGCATCGGCGGGCAGTGGGGGCAATATGCCGAACTGAGCGTCAAGCGCCTGCTGACGCGCGACGGCAATTCGGACTACTTCATCAATGGCCAGCATGTGCGCCGTCGCGACATCACCGATGTGTTCCTCGGCACCGGCCTCGGCCCGCGCGCCTACGCCATCATCGAGCAGGGCATGATCTCGCGCGTCATCACCTCGAAGCCCGAGGAATTGCGGATATTCCTTGAGGAAGTCGCCGGCGTTTCCAAATACCGCGAACGCCGTCGCGAAACCGAATCGCGGCTGGAAGATTCGCGCGAGAACCTGAGCCGCGTCGACGATATCCGCGGCGAACTCGACAAGCAGGTCGAGAAGCTGACCGGGCAGGCCGAGGTCGCGGCCCGATACAACGAATTCCATCAGGAACTGAAGCTCAACGAAAACCTCTGGGCCTTCACCAAACAGCGCGAGGCCGGCGCCGCCAAGGCGCGCTATGCCAATGAAATCGTCAAAACCGAAACCGGCTTTGAGGGCGAGACCGCGAAGCTGCGCGAGGTCGAGGCCGAGCTCGACAAGTTGCGCCAGGACCACTACACCGAGACCGACGAGCTGACCAATGCCCAGGCGGCGATGTTCGAGGCGAACACGGCCGTGGTGCAGCTCGAACAGGAAATCAATTACCTGGCCGATAACCGCCGCCGCCTGGGCGCACAGATCGAGGCGCTGGGCCAGCAGGTGGCCGAAGTCGAGACGAACCGCGAAGCCACCGCGGCCGAGCTGGAGCGCTGGCATCGCGAACTGGCCGGCGGCATCGATCGCGTTGCCGAGGCGCGCGAGCGTGCCGAAGCGGTGCGCGCCGAGGTGCCGATGTTCGAGGACAAGGTGCGCGAAAAGATCGCCGCCACCCGCGCCGCCGAAAACGGCGTGCGCGAAGCCGAATCCGGCCAGGCGCTGGAAGAGGCGCGCGAATCGAATGCGCTCAAGATTCTGTCGCAACTGGAACAGCGCAAGACGCGCCTGACCACGGAAAACATGGCCCTGGTGGTGCCGGAGCAGGACGAGATCGCGCGCGTGGAAGGCGAACGCGCGGAAATCCGGGAAATGCTGTTGCAGGCCGAGGCGCAGATGGCGGCGGCGGAAGCGCGTCTCGCCGAACTCGATGCGGCGCGCAAGAAGTCGGTGGATGCCATCGGCGATGCCACCCGCGAACTGGCGCGCATCGAAGCCTCCCTGCTCGCGCTGCAGAACCAGCAGGCGCGCATGGACAACAACAACCGCCTGGCGATGTGGCTGTCAAAATATCAGCTCGATAATGCGCCGCGGTTGTGGCAGCAGATCAAGGTCAAGGAAGGCTGGGAAGATGCGCTTGAGTCGGCGCTCGGCCTCAAGCTGAACGCCATCAAGGTTGCCGATCCCTCAGCCATCGACCGCATTTCGCAGGATGCGCCGCCGGGAAGCGTCGCCCTGTTTCTGGAAAACGGTGCGGGTAACAATACCGCGACGGCGGCGGGTCTGACCCCGCTGTCGGCCTGGGTCACTTCCGACACGCCCGGCGTGCTGCCGTTCGTGCGCGAATGTCTGGTCAATGTATTCGTGCTGGAAAACGAGGCTGAGGCGCGCGCGCGCATGGCCGCGCTACCGTTCGGCGCGGTGCTGGTCACCGCCAATGGCCATATGTATTCGCAACACGGCCTGCTGTTCCACGGCCCGCAGTCCGAATTGCACGGCGTGCTGCAGCGTCAGCGCGAGATCGAATCGCTGAAGGCCGAACTGCCGGGCAAGATCGAAGCGCGTCACGCGCTGGAAGCCGCGCAGAAGGAAACCGAGCTGCAATTGAGCGCAACCCAGGAAAATCTGCGCCAGTTGCGCACACAAATCCAGGACAGCAAGAACCGCGAACATGCCCTGCAGATGGAGGCCTTGAAGCTTTCGCAGGCCGTTGCCCAGGCGGAAGGCCGTCGCAACGCGATTCGCGAGGAACTGGCGATCATCGACGGCGAGATGGAAAAAGAACGCGCCGAAATGCTCGAGGCGCAGGCCCGGCTGGAAGAGGGCGGCAACAAGATCGGTGAACTGACCGATGCCCTGATGCTGATCGAGGATCAGCAGCGCGAGGCGGAACGCGCGCTGGCCGATGCGCGCGAGCGCGTCAGCGCCGCCGAACGCGGTGCGCAGGAGGCAAACTTCTTCGAACGCAGCTGCCACGACAAGATCAAGGCGCTGACCGAGATGACGACGCAGCTGGCCCGGCGTTTTGATGCCGTTACCGCCAGCCGCCAGGCGCTGGCCGGCGAGCTGGAAGGCTTGCAGGAGGGCAATATCCGCGAGCGCCTGCAGCAGGCGCTGGAGATGCGGAGCGAACGCGAGAAGGCCCTGGCAGCGGCGCGCGATGCCATGGAATCCGCCACCGGAAAATTGAAGTCGCTGGAGGAAAGCAAGGCGGCGGTGGAACGCAATCTGCAACCGCTGCGCGACAAGATCACCGAACTGCGCATGAAGGAGCAGGAAGCGCGCATCAATGAAGAGCAGTTCACGCAGCAGCTGACAGAGGCCGGCGCCAATTTCGAGGAATTGGCGGACATGGTCGAGAAGAAAACCCGTTCGACCGCCTACCAGGCCGAGATCAACCGCCTGAACCAGGCGATCGCCGAATTGGGGCCGGTCAATCTGGCCGCGTTGCAGGAACTGGAACAATCGACGGTGCGCAAGGAATTTCTCGACGCGCAATCGGCCGACCTGAATGAGGCCGTGGCCACCCTGGAAGCGGCGATCAAGCGCATCGATCGCGAAACGCGTGATCTGTTGCAGACCACCTTCGATGCGGTCAACCGCAACTTCCAGGAGCTGTTCCCCTCGTTGTTCGGCGGCGGCAATGCCTTCCTGAAACTGACGGGTGAGGAAATTCTCGATTCCGGCCTGCAGGTGTTCGCCCAGCCGCCGGGCAAGAAGAATTCGTCGATCCAGCTGCTGTCGGGCGGCGAGAAGGCGCTGACGGCGTTGTCCCTGGTGTTCTCGCTGTTCCGCCTGAACCCGGCGCCGTTCTGCCTGCTCGACGAGGTCGATGCGCCGCTGGACGATTCCAATACCGACCGCTTCTGCGACCTGGTCAAGAAAATGTCGGCATCGACCCAGTTCCTGTTCATCACCCACAACAAGGTGACCATGGAAATGGCCGAGCAGCTGGTCGGCGTCACCATGAACGAACCGGGCGTGTCGCGCATTGTCGAAGTGGACATCCATGCCGCCAGGCGTTTTGCGCAAAGCGCGCCGGTGCCGGTCGCGGCCTGATGATGCAATTGAGGGCGCGGTCGAAGGCGGTGCCGCGGAATCTGCCGGACAGAGGACACGCAAAATGAAATCGGAGCAAAGATGATTTCGGATTTTCAGTGGGCCCTGGGCGGCGTGGCCGTTGCCATCATCATCGTGGTGCTGGTTTACAACCGCTGGCAGGAATCCAAATACAAGCGCCGCGCCGAGCGCGCGTTTTCCGCCGACCATCCGGATGTTCTGATTGACGGCGCGATGACGCCATCCGTTCCCGGCCGCGAGCGCGTGGAGCCGCGTTTCGACGCGCTGCCCGCCGAGGAGGAAGCCGACGACATGACGCCGATCGGCGGGGCGCATGCGGCTCCCGGCGCCGCTCACCCGGCCCGCCTGCCGCCGGTGCTGAATGCGGAAATCGATGCCATTGCGCTGGTGCTGGCCGATGCGCCGATCGAACCGCGGCAGTACGAACTGGTCATCGAGCAGTCGAAGCGCCTTGGCAATGGCGTGCACTGGGAAGGGCTGGCCGACGGCCTGTGGCAGCCGATCAGCCTGCCTGCCCTGGAGGGCTACCGCGAATTGCGTGCCGGCATCCAGCTGGCCGACCGGCGCGGCGCTATCGATGCCCCGGCCCTGGCTGCATTCAACGACATGGTCGCGCAGTTTGCCGCCGGTATCGGCGCCGTATCGCAGCGTGAAGAAGTGGATGTGGCCCTGGCGCGAGCCCAGCGGGTGGATGCCTTCTGCGCCGATACCGATATCGAAATCGCCGTCAACGTGGTCGGCAAGGATGGCGCGACTTTCGCCGTCACCAGGGTGCGCGGCCTGGCGGAATCGAATGGCATGGCCGCGCTCGAGTCCGGGGAGTATGTGATCCGCGACGATCGCGGCAATGTGCTGCTGACGCTGCGCAATATCGAACCTGCCGAGCCGGCCGGCATCAAGCGTGCGGGCGGCGCCAGCGGCTATCTGACCGGGCTGACTTTCGCGCTGGATGTCCCGCGCACCGCCGATGCCGACCGTGTGTTCGAACGCATGTTTGCGCTCGCCCTGAAATTCGCCGACATGCTGCATGGCGAAGTGGTCGACGACAACCGGAAAATCCTCACCGCCAACGGCCGCCGCGTGATCGCCGACACCATCGTGCAGATCATGGCGAAGATGGAGGCGCAGGGGATTGCGCCGGGCGGCGGCGTGGCCCTGCGCCTTTACGCCTGACACCCGCGCAGCAACGATGGTGAGCACGCCGCCCGCATCCCAGCCTGAACTTGAACCAGCATTGCGCGCGGCGGCGCTGAGGCGTCTGCTCGATGAGCACGGTCATCGCTATTATGTGCTCGCCGAGCCGCTGATATCGGACGCGGAATACGATGCCCTGTATCGTGAACTTGTCGCCCTGGAAGCCGCGCATCCGCAACTGGCCACCGCCGATTCGCCGACGCGTCGCGTCGGCGGCAAGCCGCTGGACGAGTTCGCGCAAGTCAGCCACCGCGTGCCGATGCTGTCACTCGGCAATGCCTTTACCGAGGAGGATGTGGTCAACTTCGACCGCCGCTGTCGCGAAGGTCTCGGCTTGGTTGATGACGAGCTGGAATACGCCTGCGAGCCCAAGTTCGACGGTCTGGCCATCAATCTGAGTTACGAGAACGGCATATTCGTACAAGGCGCGACCCGAGGCGATGGCGCGGTCGGCGAAGATGTCACCGAGAATCTGCGCACCATCCGCGCGATCCCGCTCCGTCTGCAAGCCGCGCCGCCCGCCCTGCTCGAGGTGCGCGGCGAAGTGCTGATGATGAAAAAGGATTTTGCCCGGCTTAACGAACGACAGGCGGCCAGGGGCGAGAAGCTGTTTGTCAATCCGCGCAATGCCGCGGCAGGCGCACTGCGCCAACTCGATTCGAAACTGACGGCGGAACGTCCGCTGGCGTTCTTTGCCTATGGGGTGGGGACCGTCGACGGTGCGGCGCTGCCGGATACCCATGCCGCGCTGATGGACTGGCTGCAGACCCTGCGCCTGCCGGTAACGCGCGAGCGGCGCGTGGTGCGAGGCGTCGATGGTTTGCTGGATTACTATCGGCAGATCGGGGCGCGCCGTGCCGAGCTGCCCTTCGAAATCGACGGGGTGGTCTACAAGATCAATCGTGCCAGCCAGCAGGATGCACTGGGCTGGGTGTCGCGCGCGCCGCGCTTTGCGATCGCGCATAAATTCCCCGCCGAAGAGGCGACCACGCTGTTGCTCGGCATCGACGTACAGGTCGGCCGCACCGGCGCCATCACGCCGGTGGCGCGTTTGCAGCCGGTGTTTGTCGGCGGCACCACCGTCTCGAATGCCACCCTGCACAATGAGGATGAAATTCGCGCCAAGGATTTGTGGTGCCGCGATCGCGTTTTTGTCCGGCGCGCCGGCGATGTGATTCCGGAAGTGGCGCGCGTCGCCGAACCGGGCCCGCGCGAACAGGGCGATTACTTCGTGATGCCCACGCATTGCCCGGTATGCCAGTCGGCCATCGAAAAGCTCGAGGGCGAGGTGATCGCGCGCTGCAGCGGCGGGCTGTTCTGCCCTGCGCAGCGCAAGCAGGCCCTGCTGCATTTTGCCCAGCGCAAGGCGATGGATGTCGAAGGGCTGGGGGACAAACTGGTCGAGCAGATTGTCGATGCCGGACTGGTGCGCACACCGGCCGATCTGTACCGGCTTGGTCTTGCCACGCTGGCGGGGCTGGAACGCATGGCGGAAAAATCCGCGAGCAATCTGCTGGCGGCGATTGAAAACAGCAAACAGACCACGCTCGCCAAATTCCTGTTTGCGCTCGGCATCCGCCATGTCGGCGAGGCCACGGCCAAGGATCTGGCCAAACACTTCGGGCGGCTGGATGCAATCATGAGCGCCGGCGTGGAGGAGCTGCTGAAGGTCAACGACGTCGGTCCGGTGGTCGCGCAGAGCTTGGTCAATTTCTTTGCCGAGCCGCATAACCGCGAAGTGGTCGAGCAGCTGCGTGCCTGCGGCATCGTCTGGCCGGAGAGCGAGGGTGCCGCAGCCGCCCAGGCCGTGGGCGTCTTCGCCGGCAAGACCGTGGTGATCACCGGAACCCTGGCGACGCTGACGCGCGACGAGGCCAAGGACCGGCTGGAGGCGGCCGGCGCCAAGGTGGCCGGCAGCGTGTCGAAGAAAACCGATTTTTTGATCGCCGGCGCGGAAGCCGGTAGTAAACTCGACAAGGCCCGCGAACTCGGCGTGCCGGTCATGGACGAGGCGCAGCTGCTGGCCGCGCTGGAATCGCAAACAAAGGAAATGACGCATGGGAAATGATGCATGACGAAGAATAAAAAAATAACCAAGGCGGTGTTTCCGGTGGCCGGTCTCGGCACGCGCTTTTTGCCGGCCACCAAGGCCAGCCCCAAGGAAATGCTGCCGGTGGTCGACAAGCCGCTGATCCAGTACGCGGTGGAAGAAGCGGCTGCCGCCGGCATCACTGAGATGATCTTCGTCACCGGGCGCGGCAAGCGCACCATCGAGGATCATTTCGACAAGGCTTATGAGCTCGAAGCCGAGCTGCATCTGAAAGGCAAGCACAAGGTGCTGCATGAGGTGCGCAATATGCTGCCGCCCAATGTGCAATATGTGTATGTGCGCCAGCCGGAAGCGCTGGGACTGGGCCACGCCGTGTTGTGCGCCAGGCATCTGGTGGGCGACGAGCCGTTCGCGGTGATTCTGGCGGATGATTTGATCGATGCGAAAACGCCGGTGATGAAGCAAATGACCGATCTTTACGCCAAGAAGCAGCATTCGATTCTGGGTGTGGTCAATGTGGCGCGCGAAGAGACCTCGCAATACGGCATTGTGGATTCAAAAGTGGTTGGCAAGCGCGTTTCAAAACTGCGCGGCATTGTCGAAAAACCGAAGCCGGAAGATGCGCCCTCGACGCTCAGTGTGGTCGGGCGTTACATTCTCAATCCGCAGATATTCGCCGAGCTGGAAAAAATCCAGGCCGGCGTCGGCAAGGAAATCCAGCTCACCGACGGCATTGCCTCGCTGCTCAAACGCGAAAGCATTTTCGCCTATGAATTCGAGGGCACGCGTTACGATTGCGGCTCCAAGCTGGGTTATCTGAAAGCGACGGTGGCGCTGGGCATGAAGCATGCCGAAGTCGGCGCGGCTTTTTCCGCGCATATGGCCGAAGCGGGACTTGCCGAATCTGCCGCAATGAAAAAAGGCGCGAAAAAATCGGCCAAGAAAAACATGAAAAAATCGCCGGCCGGCAAAACCGCAAAAACTGCGCGCATGCCGACCGCGAAAAAACGCTGAGACCACGGCGCGCGCCGATGTTTACAGATATCACCGGAATTCACGGAACAAAAGGGAGATGGGCAATGCCGACACTGGCTGAAGCAAATGCAATACTGAAAGAGGGCGATCTGCTGTTCAGTGCGGCCGAGGTGGCGGCCGCCACCACCCGCGTGGCGCAGGAAATCAATCGCGATTACGCCGACAAATATCCGCTGATCCTGTCGGTGATGGGCGGGGCGGTGGTGTTCACCGGCCATCTGCTCTCGCAGCTGGATTTCCCCCTGGATTTCGATATCGTGCAGGCCTCGCGCTACGGCAATGCCAAGGTCGGCGCCGAGCTGACCTGGCGGGTGGCGCCGCGCGACAATATCGCCGGACGCCATGTGATCATCCTCGACGACATTCTCGACGAGGGCGTGACCCTTGCCGCCATCGTAGACTTGGTCAAGAAGCAGGGCGCGCTCAGCGTGGCCTGCGCGGTGTTTTGCGTGAAGGATTACGGGCCGGAAATCAATGCCAAAAAACCGCTGAAGGCCGAGTATGTCGGCATCACCGTGCCGAATCGTTTTGTGTTCGGCTATGGCATGGATGTATCCGGTGCCTGGCGCAATTTGCCGGCGATCTATGCCATCAAGGGAAAATAGAAGCTCCAGCATTGGTGCGCCTTCCGGGCCAAAAATGCCTCAAACACCGCGCCAATGCTGGAGTTTGTAAATTTAATTTCGTTCGTAACCTGTCAACAAGCTGCTCGGTTCATATAAAAAATCATGCTCGCAATTATCGGTGGTACCGGCCTCACCAACCTGGCCAATCTGCAAATCACCCGGCGCGAAGTGGTGCGCACGCCTTATGGCGAACCTTCCGGCCATCTCACCTTTGGCCAGATCGCGCAAGGCAATGCCAGGGCGGAAGTGATCTTTCTGGCGCGTCATGGCTATGGCCACACCATTCCGCCGCATGAGGTGAATTACCGCGCCAATATCTGGGCTCTGCAATCGGCGGGCGTAACGCGGGTGCTGGCGGTGAATTCCGTCGGCGGCGTGTCCGCTGAAATGGGCCCGGGCGTGATCGCCGTGCCCGATCAACTGATCGATTACACCTGGGGCCGAAAGCACACCATGTTTGAAGGCGATGCGCCGGTGACGCATATCGATTTCACCTTCCCCTACTGCAGCCGCGCACGCCAGCTCTATCTGGATGCGGCCCGGGCGGCGGGCGTGGCCGTGGTCGAGCACGGTGTGCTCGGCGTGACCCAGGGGCCGCGCCTCGAGACCCGCGCCGAGGTCAATCGCCTGGAGCGCGACGGTTGTACCATGGTCGGCATGACCACCCTGCCCGAGGCCTCCCTGGCGCGCGAGACGGGGTTGTCCTATGCGACCCTGGCGCTGTCGATGAACCACGCCGCCGGACGCGGCAGTTCCGCGCAGGGCATCAAGCTCGAGGATGCGGACGCGGTGCTGGCGGTCGGCATGGAAAAAGTGCGCACCATCCTGGCGAAGGCGGTGGAAATGCACGCGGCCCTGCCGGCAGCACAAAAGGGTTTCATCAAGTAAGCGGCCCGGACCCCCACGACCTTCAGGAGCCAAACGATGGCGGTCAGACCGATTCTCAAGATGGGCACCTACAGCCTGATGCAACCCTCGGTGCCGTTGCCGCCGGCGGCATTTGGCTCGGCGGAACTAACCTCCCTGCTGGCCGACATGAAGGACACCATGGTCGCCGCCCATGGCGCCGGCCTGGCTGCGCCGCAGATCGGCGAGAACGTGCGCGTGGTGATATTCGAGGTCAAGAACAATCCGCGCTATCCGGGCTATGAGGTGCCGTTCACGGTGCTGATCAATCCGCATATCGCGCCGATCGGCAGCGAGATGGAAGAAGGTTGGGAAGGCTGCCTGTCGGTGCCCGGCCTGCGCGGCGCGGTATTGCGCCATGCGCGGCTGCGTTACACCGGCTTCAATGAACATGGCGAGTCGATCGATCGTACCGTCGAAGGCTTCCACGCCCGCGTGGTGCAGCATGAATGCGACCATCTCGACGGCGTGCTTTATCCCATGCGCATGACCGATATGTCGAAGTTCGGCTTCACCGAGGTCCTGTTCCCGGAGCTGGCCGGGCAGGACGATGACTAACCCGCTGTACCACCAAGGATACTGATCATGACTGAAACGATAGAAACGGCGCCCGCAGGCGAACGCGATGTCTCCTCGTCCATCGGCGTCACCCAGGTGATGTATGCCCTGCACGCCCTGGCGCCGTTCACCATGTGGACGCTGGCGGTGGTGGCGATGATCATCGGCCTGGTCAAGCGCGACGAGGTGCGCGGCAACTGGCTGGATTCGCACTATGCGTGGATGTCGCGCACCTTCTGGTGGGGCCTGTTGCTGGCGATCGGCGCGTGGACCGTGTTCTGGGTGCTGGGGTTTTTGACCCTGGGCATCGGCATGGCCGTGCTATGGGTCCTGCCGGTTGCGGTGGTGATCTGGTACCTGTATCGCGTGATCAAGGGCTGGCTGGCGCTGAACGACCGCAAGCCCATCGCCTAGTTGGCCGGCCGTCTAGCGCGGCGACTCGATTTCCGCCTGAAGCCGCGCCTGCAATTGCCTGGCGAACGCGGCATCGGCCAGCCGCGGATTTTCCACCACGAAGGTATCTTCGGCACGCTGCCCCAGCGTATTGACACGCGCGTCGAGCAGGTCGAGATCGTATTTCAGCAGCACGCGGGCGATCGTCGACAGCAGGCCGGGACGATCGGCGCAGCTGATCGACAGTTCGAAATAGGGCCGGCGGCGCGAGGGCGTGAGGGTGACCACGGGTGCAATCGGAAAATGCCGCACCTGGCGCGACATGCGCCCCGCCGAGGGCGCTGCGATCGGCACCTGGGTGTCGAGCTCGCGCGCCAGGCCAGCCTCGATGGTCGCGGCCAGATCGTGATAACTGGTGCTCTTGCCGCGTCTGGGCAGCACCTGGAAGGAGTCGAGCGCAAAGCCATGCTGGGCCGTGTATACCTTGGCGGCGGCGATGTCGAAGGCGAGGCGCTCAAAGTAGCCGGTAATGCGCGCAAACAGACCCGGCTTGTCGCGGGTCATCACCAATACGGCAAAACCGCTGTCGGCGCCCAGCTCCGCTGACTGGCGCACCTTGACCACCGACTGCAGCGCCGCCGGATCGACCGCCAGCACCTCGGCGTGCCAGGCGATTTCCTGCGGGTCGAAGCGCTGGAAATAGCGGTCGTCCACATGCGTCCATAAAGACGGGATCGCCGTCTCGTCGCGTTTTTCCTCGCGATAAAGCTTCAGCGCCTCGGTCTTGCGCGCCTCCACCCAATGTTCGTTGACCACGGTATCGCCGCGCAGCAGGCGGCGCGCGGCGCGGAACAGGTCCTCCAGCAGCTTGGCCTTCCAGGCGTTCCACACATGCGGGCTGGTGCCGCGAATATCGGCAACCGTGAGTACATAAAGCGCGGTCAGCCTGCGCTCGGTGCCGACGCGCGCCGCGAACTGGGCGATGATCTCCGGGTCGCTCAGGTCCTGCTTCTGCGCGACGGCCGACATCTGCAAATGCATTTCCACCAGCCACGACACCAGCTCGGCGTCGCCCTCGGCGAGCTCGAGTTTTTTGCAAAAGGCGCGCGCATCTTTTTTGCCCAGCGCGGAATGATCGCCGCCGCGGCCCTTGGCGATATCGTGAAACAGCGCCGCCAGATACAGGATTTCTGGGCGCGCGAATTCATGCGCCAGTTCATGCACAAAGGGAAACTCATGCGCGAAGCGCGGCAGCACCAGGCGGCGCAGATTACGCACCACCATCAGGATATGCTCGTCGACCGAATAGACATGGAACAGATCGTGCTGCATCTGGCCGACGATGCGGCCGAAGGCCGGAATGTAGCGGCCGAGGACGCCGTAGCGGCTCATGCGCCGCAGGGTGAAGGTGACTTTTTCGCTTTTGAGAATTTCCAGGAACAGGCGGTTGGCTTCCGGGTCGTTGCGGAAGCGGCGATCGATCAGGGGCGCCGCGCGCCATAGCGAGCGCAGGGTTTCCGGCGCAAAAAATTCCGCCTCCTTGACGCGTTGCAGGGCCAGGAAAGCGCGAAAGATGGCGCGCGGATCGCGCTCGAAAATCGTCACGTCGCGCGCCGAGATATTGCCGTTGAGCAGCTCGAATTCATGGTCGATGGCTTTCACCATCGCATTGCGCCGCCGCTCGATGCGCTCGCTCAGGTTGACCAGCAGGATCGAATTCATCTGCCAGATCGCCTTGGCGGTGAGGTAATAGCGGCGCATCAGTTCCTCGGACGGCAGCTTGTTGCGGCTGCCGCTGAGCTTCAGCTGTTGCGCCAGCACTGTCTGGTGGTCGAACACCAGACGGTCTTCGCGGCGGCCCGAGGCATAATGCAGGCGGATGCGCAGGTCCATCAACACCCGCTCGTGGCGCGCGATCAGGCGCGCCTCGGTGGCGGTGATGATGTCCTCGCGCGCCAGCGACTTCCAGTCGCTGCCGAGTCCGGCAGCCTTGGATAGCCACAGTACCATCTGCAGATCGCGCAGGCCGCCGGGGCTTTCCTTGATGTTCGGTTCCAGGTTCAGGGCGACATCGTTGTGGCGCGCATGCCGCTTGCGCTGCTCGTCGATCTTCGCGTCGAAAAAGGGTTTGAGTTTGCGTGCGCGACGCAGCTCGGCGCTCATCGTCGTCACCAATCCAGCATCGCCCCAGATGGCGCGCGCCTCGAGCAGGCTGGTATCCACGGTGATGTCCTGCGCAGCCTCTTCCAGGCATTCGGCGACAGTGCGCACGGCGATGCCCGGCTCCAGGCCCACATCCCATAGCAGGCTGACAAAACGTTCTACCGCGGTCGAGGCGGCGGCGCCTTCCGGCAGCAGGATCAGCAAATCCACATCCGAGGCCGGGTACAGCACCCCGCGCCCATAGCCGCCGGTGGCGGCGATGGCGTGATCGCGCGACAGGCCGATATCGCTGACCAGGGTGCGGATCACGCTATCGGTGAGTGCGGCGATATCGCGCACCTGTCGCGCCGGGTCGGCCTTCAGGAAATAGCGCGCCTGCAACTGCGCGCGCGCGTCGGCAAGATAGTTGCGCCAGGCCTTGGCATAGCCGGCATTGACCTCGTGCAATGGCGGCCGGCCGACGACAATATCGGCCGTCAGGGCTGAAGATTTGAGGACCGCAGCCATTCGCATTCGTCCTGAATTCGCCCTGGTTATGCCGCGCAACGCGCCGACTAGTTGATCGGCGCCGGTGGCGGCGTGCCCGCAGATACGGTCAGTACATCGAAGCCGTCATCGGTCACCAGCACGGTGTGTTCCCACTGCGCCGACAGGCTGTGATCGGCCGTGACCACGGTCCAGCCGTCGCCGAGCATGCGGATATCCTTGCGCCCGGCGTTGATCATCGGCTCGACGGTGAAGATCATGCCGGTCTTCAGCGCCATGCCGGTGCCGGGCTTGCCGTAGTGCAGGATCTGCGGCTCTTCATGGAATTTCTTGCCGATGCCGTGGCCGCAGAATTCGCGCACCACGCTGTAGCCATTGCCCTCGGCAAACGATTGGATGGCATAGCCGATATCGCCGAGGGTGGCGCCCGGCTTGACCTTGCGGATGCCGCGCCACATCGCCTCATAAGTGATATCGCCGAGGCGCCTGGCCTGGATGGAAGGATCGCCGATGTAGAACATGCGGCTGGTGTCGCCGTGATAGCCGTCCTTGATGACAGTGACGTCAATATTGAGCACATCGCCGTGCTTCAGCACCTTTTCGCCCGGGATGCCGTGGCAGACCTGATGATTCACCGAGGTGCAGACCGACTTCGGATAGGGCTTGTGGCCGGGCGGGGCATAGTTCAGCGGCGCCGGGATTGCCTGCTGCACGTCGACGATGTAATCGTGGCACAGCTGGTCCAGCTTGCCCGTGGTCACGCCGGGCTTGACGAAGGGCGTGATGTAATCGAGCACTTCGGAGGCCAGGCGGCCGGCGATGCGCATTTTGGCGATATCTTCGCTATTTTTGATGGAAACCGACACAGGAAACCCCGAAACCGTGGAAGGGCACAGTATAACAAGAGAGATTTGCGCGACCCGGCCGGCTTCAAGTCCCCGGCGAATGGCCGATGGGGAAGAGTTTGATTTGATTTGATTTTTGCCGACTTTTGCCAGTATAATCACGGGCTGTCTGCATCGGGATGGTCTCGCTGTTGACACAAACGCGGCAAATTCGCACCCCTGCACCGTTAAGGTCTATCCGGTTTATCGGGTAGTCCGCAGGGGGAGGCAAACCTTAACTCTGGAGTTATTCATGTCAGTCACCATGCGTCAAATGCTGGAAGCCGGTGTCCACTTCGGCCACCAAACCCGCTTCTGGAACCCGAAAATGGCCCCGTACATCTTCGGTGCCCGCAACAAAATTCACATCATCAACCTTGAGAAGTCGCTCCCGATGTACCAGGACGCACTCAAGTTTGTGCGCCAGCTGGCCTCGAACAAGGGCACCATCCTGTTCGTCGGCACCAAGCGCCAGGCCCGCGAAATCATCATGGAAGAAGCGCAACGCGCCGGCATGCCCTATGTCGACTTCCGCTGGCTGGGCGGCATGCTCACCAACTACAAGACGGTCAAGGGCTCGATCAAGCGCCTCAAGGACCTCGAAGCGATGGTGGAAGACGGCTCGCTGGAAAAGCTGAGCAAGAAAGAAGCCCTGATGTACTCCCGCGAACTGGAGAAACTCCAGCGTTCGATGGGCGGCATCAAGGACATGGGCGGCGTGCCCGATGCGATTTTCGTCATCGACGTCGGCTACCACAAGATTGCCGTGACCGAAGCCAAGAAACTGGGCGTGCCGATCATCGGTATCGTCGATACCAACAACTCGATGGACGGTGTGGACTACATCATTCCGGGCAACGACGATTCGACCCGCGCCATCCGCCTCTACGCGCGTGGCGTGGCCGATGCGATCCTCGAAGGCAAGAACGCGGTGATCGCCGAAATGGTGGCGCCGGGTGAAGAGCTCGTCGAAGTCACCGAAGACGACGCGAAATAAAGCAGCAAACGGAAAAAGGGGCTCCGGCCCCTTTTTTTTAAACATGGATTCCGCAACCGGCCCGGCTGGTTGCAATTGGCTGCATCAAGCGGCAATCACGGCAATTGAAATAGGAAAAGATCATGGCGGAAATCACAGCTGGAATGGTTAAGGAACTGCGCGAGAAAACCGACGCGCCGATGATGGAATGCAAAAAGGCGCTGACCGAAGCAGCCGGCGATCTGGAAAAAGCGGAAGAGATCCTGCGCGTCAAGCTGGGCAACAAGGCCAACAAGGCCGCCTCGCGCATCGCCGCCGAAGGCGTGGTGGCGGTATACATTTCCGGCGACCAGAAGCTGGGCGCCATCGTCGAAGTGAACTGCGAAACCGACTTCGTCGCCAAGAACGACGATTTCCTGGCGCTGTCGAACAAGCTGGCCGAATTGGTTGCCACGCAGAATCCCGCCGATGTCGGGGCGCTGTCGGCCTTGACCATCAATGGCACCAGTGTCGAAGAAACCCGCAAGGCGCTGATCGGCAAGATCGGTGAAAACCTGTCGATCCGCCGCTTTGTGCGCGTGGCCGCCAAGGGCGGCCTGGTGTCCTATTTGCACGGCGGCGCCAAGATCGGCACCCTGGTCGACATCAGCGGAGGCGATGTGACCCTGGCCAAGGATGTGGCGATGCATATCGCCGCCGCCAAGCCGGTCGCCCTGCTGACCTCGGATGTGCCGGCGGCGCTGGTTGAAAAAGAACGCGAGATCGCCCGTCAGAAAGCGGCCGAGTCCGGCAAGCCTGCCGAAATCGTCGCCAAGATGGTGGAAGGTTCGGTTGCCAAGTTCATGAAGGAAGTGGCGCTGATGGGCCAGCCCTTCGTCAAGGACGACAAGCAAACCATCGAGCAATTGATGAAGGCCAAGGGCGCGACCGTCAACAGTTTCACGCTGTACGTGGTGGGCGAGGGCATCGAGAAGAAGGTGACCGACTTTGCCGCTGAAGTGGCAGAGGCGGCCGCTGCCGCCAAAGCGGCGGCCGGCGCCTAGGCGGAGTTGCTTGCAGCGGGATGGCGCGGACACGGTCTGCGCCATCGAAACGCCACAATCGTGCGGCAGGATGGTGGCGTGCAATCGGCAGACAGTAGCGAACAGTTCAACCCCAAAGCGCGAGGAGAGGGTCAGCCATGACACCCAAGTACCAACGGATTCTGCTCAAACTTTCCGGCGAGGCCCTGATGGGCGATGATGCGTTCGGCATCAACCGGCCGACCATCGAGCGCATCGTCGCTGAGATCAAGGAAGTGGCCGATATGGGGGTGGCCATCGGTATCGTCATCGGCGGCGGCAATATTTTCCGCGGGGTGTCCTCGAGCGCGGCCGGCATGGACCGCGCCACCGCCGATTACATGGGTATGCTCGCCACGGTGATCAATTCCCTGGCGCTGCAGGATGCGCTGGCCAAGGTGGGCCTGATCCCGCGCGTGCAATCGGCGATCAATATCGAGCCTGTCGTCGAACCCTATATCCGCGGCAAGACCATGCGCTACCTCGAGGAGGGCAAGGTGGTGGTGTTCGCGGCCGGCACCGGCAATCCATTTTTCACCACCGACACCGCCGCCGCGTTGCGCGGCCGCGAGATGGAAGCCGAGATCGTTCTGAAAGCCACCAAGGTCGATGGCGTCTATACGGCCGATCCGAAAACGGACAAGAGCGCAACGCGTTACCATACGATTACCTTTGACGAAGCCATGATCAAGGATCTGAAAGTGATGGACGCCACCGCGATCGCGCTGTGCCGCGACCAGAAACTGCCGATCAATGTGTTCTCGATCTTCAAGCAGGGGGCGCTGAAACGCGTGGTAATGGGCGAGGACGAGGGCACCCTGGTGCATGCCTGAGTGCGCGCTTGATGCTGCCGCACGGGCGATTTCAATGGAGCGAGGCAGATGAATATCCCGGATCTTAAAAAACAATCCGAGCAAAAAATGGGCAAATCGCTGGATACGTTGAAAAACGATCTCGGCAAGGTGCGCACCGGCCGCGCGCATACCGGCCTGCTCGACCATATCCAGGTCGATTACTACGGCTCGATGGTGCCGATCGCCCAGGTCGCCAATCTGACCCTGTCGGACGCGCGCACCATCACCGTGCAGCCCTGGGAAAAGAAAATGGCCAGCGTGATCGAAAAAGCGATTCGCGACTCCGACCTCGGCCTCAACCCCTCGACGATGGGCGACATGATCCGCGTGCCGATGCCGGCGCTGACCGAGGAGCGCCGCAAGGAAATGGCCAAACTGGTCAAGAGCGAGGGCGAGAGCGCCAAGGTGGCGATTCGCAATATCCGCCGCGACGCCAATAACCACCTGAAGGATGCACTGAAGGCGAAGACCGTTTCCGAGGACGAAGAGAAGCGCGCCCAGGACGATATCCAGAAACTGACCGATCGCTTTATCGCCGAAGTCGACAAATCGGTCGCCGAAAAGGAAAAAGAGCTGCTGTCGGTATAACCGGCAACGCTGGCGAAACACGCATGTCCGATTCCACCAATCATCCCAGTTCGACCGCAACGATTCCCGCCGTAGGTGCGGTGCCGCGTCATGTCTGCATCATCATGGACGGCAACGGCCGCTGGGCGCGCAACCGTTTTCTGCCGCGGGTGGCCGGGCATAAACGCGGCGTCGAGGCGGTGCGCGAAACCGTCAAGGCCTGCGGCGAGTTCGGGGTCGACTATTTGACGCTGTTTGCCTTTTCCAGCGAGAACTGGCGGCGCCCGGCCGACGAGGTGTCGGTGCTGATGCAGCTGTTCCTGCGTGCGCTTGAAAATGAAGTGAGCAAGCTGCACGAGAACGGGATTCGCTTCCGCGTGGTCGGCGATTTGTCGCCCTTCGACGCGCGCATCCGCGAGATGATCGCCAAGGCCGAAGAACTGACGCGCGACAATCCCAAGCTGACCCTGACGATCGCCGCCAACTATGGCGGACGCTGGGACATTCTGCAGGCAGTGAACAAGGCCGCAGCGAAGGCGCAGGAAGCCAAACTCCAGCGTTGGCGTGCCTCGCAGGGCAAAAATGCTCCGGAAGCCGCGCCAATGCTGGAGTTTACCGAATTGTCCGAGGCCGACCTGGCACAGCATCTGTCGATGAGCTACGCGCCCGAACCGGATCTTTTCATCCGCACCGGCGGCGAAGAACGCATCAGCAATTTCCTGCTGTGGCAGCTCGCCTATACCGAGTTCTACTTCACCCCCGAACTGTGGCCCGATTTCAATCGCGCCAGCCTGCTCAAGGCCATCGAGTCTTACCGCGATCGCGAACGCCGCTTCGGCCGCACCAGCGAACAGCTGCATGCCGCGAATCCCCCGATGCGCGCAGCCGACATTCCCGCTGCCTGAGCGATCACCCGCGCATGCTCAAAACGCGGATTATCACGGCGCTGCTGATGCTGCCGGTCGTGCTGCTTGCCCTGTTCGCTTTTCCCGCCTGGGCCTGGGCCCTGTTCACGCTGGGCATTGTGCTGGCCGGCTGCTGGGAATGGAGCCGCCTGTGCCAAATGACGCCGCGCGCCAAGCTGGTCTTTCTGCTCCTGTCCGGGCTGATCGCCGCGCTGATTCTGGCCGCCTATCTGCGGATATTCCCGGTGCGCTTCGACGCGCTGGCCGTCGCTGCATTTGTCGCTGCCGCGGCGTTCTGGCTGCTTGCCGCGCCGCTGTGGCTGGCAAAAAACTGGCATCCGCGTTCGACGGCGCTCGGCGCCGCGGTCGGCTGGGTCGTGATCTTCCCGACCTGGTTCGCGCTGCTGACGCTGCGCGATGCCAATCCATGGCTGCTGCTGAGTTTTGCTGCCATCGTCTGGGTCGCCGACATCGCCGCCTATTTTGTCGGCAAAGCCCTTGGCCGGACCAGGCTCGCGCCGTCGATCAGTCCCGGCAAAACCGTTGAAGGTGCGCTGGGCGGACTCATTGGCGTGAGCGCATATTTCTTTGTCTGGCAGGCGCTGACCCAAACGGCGCCGGGCGCCAATTGGGCAAGCGTGCTGCATGCGCAGGGTCTATGGCTGCTGCTGCTGTTCCTCCTGCTGGCCGCGATCTCGGTGCTGGGCGATCTGTTCGAATCGTGGATGAAGCGCGGTGCCGGCTTGAAGGATTCATCGTCGCTGCTGCCCGGCCATGGCGGCGTTCTGGACCGCATCGACGCCCTGACCTCGGCATTGCCGATCGCGGGACTCTATATCATGCTGCTGGCCCATTCATGAAAAACGTCACCATTCTCGGCTCCACCGGTTCGATCGGCGTGAGCACACTCGATGTGATCGCGCGCCACCCGGACCGTTTTCGCGTGTTTGCCCTGTCCGCCGCCTCGCGCATCGAGGAGCTGGCGCAGCAGTGCCGGAAATTCACGCCGCGATACGCCGTCATTCCCGATGCTGCCCGCGCCGAGCAATTGCGCGCGCGGCTCGGCGTGCTGGGTGTGAGCACCGAGGTGATGGCCGGCGCCGAATCGCTGGAGACCATTGCCGCGCATCCGCAGACGCAGACCGTGATGGCGGCGATCGTCGGCGCGGCCGGCCTGCGCGCTTCGCTGGCTGCGGCCCGCGCCGGCAAGACCGTGCTGCTGGCCAACAAGGAAGCGCTGGTGATGGCCGGGCAGCTGTTCATGGACGCCGCGCACGAAGGACAAAAAACCGGCGGCGCTTTGCTGCCGATCGACAGCGAACACAATGCGGTGTTTCAGAGCCTGCCGCGCGGCTTCGCCAGCGGTTTGTCAGCGGTGGGTGTGCGGCGCATCGTGCTGACCGCCTCGGGCGGCCCGTTCCGCACCCGGCCGCTTTCCACGCTTGCCCGCATCACGCCCGATGAAGCCTGCGCCCACCCCAACTGGGTGATGGGACGCAAGATTTCGGTGGATTCGGCGACGATGATGAACAAGGGGCTGGAAGTAATCGAGGCGCGCTGGCTGTTCGATGCGGCGCCCGCGCAGATCGATGTCCTGATCCACCCGCAGAGCATCATCCACTCGATGGTGGAATATCTGGATGGCTCGGTGATCGCGCAGCTGGGCAACCCGGATATGCGCACGCCGATTGCCTACGGCCTCGGCTTTCCCGAGCGCATCGAGGCCGGCGTCTCCGCGCTCGACCTGGCGCGTGCCGGCAAGCTCGAGTTCGAGACGCTGGACCGTGCGCGTTTCCCCTGCGTGCAACTGGCCTATGACGCCCTCAGGCGCGGCGGCACCGCGCCCGCGGTCCTGAACGCCGCCAATGAAGTCGCGGTGGCCGCGTTCCTTGCGCAGGAGCTGGATTTCCTGGGAATTCCCACCGTGATCGATGACGTGCTGTCGCGCGCCGCAATCAGCGAAGCCGTTTCGCTGGACGACATTTTCGCCGCCGACGAATTCGGCCGCCGCGGCGCGCGCGCGCTGATTGCGGAACGCAATGCCCGATCCGAACTCTAACCCGCACTCCAACGGGCCCGATTTGTAAACAGGTTTACATGTCCCTACTCATCACCATTGCCGCATTCCTGCTTGCCATCGGCGTCCTGGTCACCTTTCATGAATTGGGCCATTACTGGGCGGCGCGACTCTGCGACGTGCGCATCCTGCGTTTCTCGATTGGCTTCGGCCGGCCTTTGTATCTGAAGCGTGTCGGGCCCGACCAGACCGAATGGGTGATCGCGGCGCTGCCGCTAGGCGGCTATGTGCGCATGGCCGATGAGCGCGATGGCAGTGCCGGGCCGGACGATGGCCCGCGCGCCTTCAACCGCAAATCGGTGTGGCAGCGTATCTTCATCGTCGCGGCGGGACCGCTCGCCAATTTTGTGCTGGCTATCGCTTTCTATTGGGTGCTGTTCATCAGCGGGGTGCCCGGCACCAAGCCCTATCTGGCCCAGCCCGCGCCGGCCAGTGTTGCCGCCAATGCCGGCTTTGCCGAGTTCGACCTGATTACCCAAGTTGACGGGCGCGAAGTGCAAACCTGGGGCGATGCCCGCCTGGCCCTGCTGGAAGCGGCCGTCAGGCACGAAACGGTCGATATCGAGGTCGAGGAAGCCACGGGTCATCGCAGTATCAAGCATCTGTCCATGGCGCGGATCGACAAGGCGGACCTCGACAAGGATTTTCTGGGCAAGTTGGGGATGGCATCTTATCGGCTGAAAATTGAGCCGGTGCTGGATGTGGTCACCCCGAATGGGGCCGCGGCAAAAGCCGGTCTGCGGCCGGGAGATCGCATCGTCGCCGGCGGGGACAAGCCAATCTCGCGCTGGGAAGAACTGGTCGCGCTGATCAAGGCGCATCCCGGCAACTCATTTCCCCTGCGGGTGCAACGCGACGGCGCCGAGATCGCATTGTCGGTTACCCCCGAGTCCATGACTGAAGGCGGGCGCACCTTCTGGGGGATTGGCATTCGTCCCCGCGTGGACCGCCTCCTCGCGGACAGGCTTAATACCATCGTCCGCTATGGGCCGCTTGACGCCATTGGGCAAAGTTTCAGCAAGGTCCTGGAAATGTCGGTTTTCAGCGTAAAGATGATGGGCCGCATGATCAGCGGCGATATTTCCTGGAAGAACCTGTCCGGCCCGCTGTCGATCGCCGATTACGCGGGTCAATCCGCGCAACTGGGCTGGATACCTTATCTGGGCTTTCTGGCGCTGATCAGCATCAGTCTGGGAGTGCTCAATTTGCTGCCAATCCCAGTCTTGGACGGAGGGCAGTTGATGTATTATATGGCCGAGCTTCTCACGGGCAGCCCGGTGTCCGAGCGCGTGATGGAAATCGGCCAGCAAGTCGGCCTGACACTGCTGCTGGGTCTGACGGCCTTCGCTTTTTATAACGATATTCATCGCCTGGTCGCGGGTTAAGTCTCCCGTTACCGCCACGGCCGGTGCACAGGTTCCCATTGATGCAATTTGTTCGCCCCACATCAAAACTGCTTGCGGCGTTGTTGAGTTCTTTGTTTTCGATGGCCGTGTTCGCGATCCAGCCCTTTGTAATTCGTGACATCCGTGTTGAAGGCGTGCAGCGTACCGAGGCCGGTACGGTGTTCAGTTATCTGTCGGTCAAGGTCGGCGAAAAAATGGATGACGACAAGGCCTCAGCCGCGATCAAGGCGCTTTATGCCACCGGCTTTTATTCCGATGTGCGCCTGGAAGTCGAGAACGATGTACTGGTGGTGTTTGTGATTGAGCGTCCGGCGATTGCCCAAATTGATCTCACCGGCGCCAAGGAATTCACCAAGGAGAATCTCAAGGACGGCCTCAAGCAGGCCGGCATCGCCGAGGCGAAAATATTCGACCGCTCCCTGCTGGATCGGGCCGAAAAGGAAATCAAGCGTCAGTACACCAGCCGTGGTTTCTATTCCGCAAAAGTGCAGACTACGGTGACGCCGCTGGAGCGTAACCGCATTTCGCTGGCGTTCAATATCGACGAGGGTGAAGTGTCGAAGATCGTCGATATCAATATCATCGGCGCCTCGGCGTTCTCCGAGAAAACCCTGCTCAAGGAGTTCGAGCTGTCGACCGGTGGGTGGTTGTCGTTTTTCACCAAGGACGACCAGTACTCGAAACAAAAACTGTCGGGCGACCTGGAGAAACTCAAGTCTTTTTATTTGAATCAGGGCTATCTGGAATTCTCAGTTGATTCCACCCAGGTGTCGATCACCCCCGACAAGGAAAAGATCTACATCACCGTCAACATCACCGAAGGCCCGGTGTACACGGTTTCGGATATCAAGTTCAGCGGGGACCTCAAGATTTCCGAGGAAGAAATGCGCAGGTATCTGCTGATCAAGCCTGGCGAGGTTTTTTCCAGGGGAAAGATAGTCAATTCGGTAAAATTGATGACGGATCGCCTGGCCAATGACGGCTATTCCTTTGCCAATATCAACCCGGTGCCTGAACTCGACAAGGAAAAACGCACCGCGGCATTCACTTTTTTCGTCGACCCGGGCCGCCGCGTTTACATCCGGCACATCAATGTGCAGGGCAACGCCCGTACCCGCGACGAAGTCGTACGCCGCGAGATGCGCCAACTGGAAGCCGGCTGGTACTCGATCGACAAGATCAACCGTTCCAAGGAGCGCCTGGATCGCACCGGCTTCTTTGAGGAGGTAACGGTCGAAACGCCCCCAGTGCCCGGCACCAATGACCAGGTCGATCTGAATGTAACCGTCAAGGAACGCAATACCGGCAGCCTGCAGTTCGGCGTCGGTTATTCCGCCTATGATCGCCTGACGCTGTCGGCGTCGGTGTCGCAGGCCAATATTTTCGGCAGCGGCAACCAGCTGTCGTTCCAGGTTAGCAGTGGTACAGTCAGCAAGGCCTATCAGGTCTCCTATCTCAATCCCTACTGGACGGCGGATGGTATTTCACGCGGTTTCGATGCTTACCATCGTTCTCTGGATACGGCCTCCTTGGTGACGGGCGAGTACAAGTCAACCACTTCCGGCCTTGGAGTGACTTTCGGCGTTCCCGTCACCGAGTATGATGCCGTGAATTTCGGCCTCGGCTGGGAATTGACCAATATCGTGGTGGATGCCGCCAGCCCGCAGCGTTATATCGATTACGTCAATACCTTCGGCAGCCGCAGCAATACCTACCGGGGCTCGGTCGGCTATTCGCGCGATACGCGCGACAGCATCTACTTCCCGACGCGTGGCTATTTGCTCTCCATCGGCGGCCAGGCGGGGCTGCCCGGCAGCGATGTAAAGTACTATCGCGTCGACACTCAGGCCCAATACTTGCGGCCGATCTGGGGTCCCTTGGTTTTTTACTCCAATGTGGAGTATGGTTTTGCCAATGGTTACGGCGGCAAGCCTCTTCCATTCTTCAAGAATTTCTATGCCGGCGGCGTTGATTCGGTGCGCGGCTTCGAGCAAAGCTCGCTCGGTCCACGCGATCCATTTACCGATCAATTTCTGGGCGGCAACAAGCGCCTGGTCGGCAACCTTGAAATCTTGTTCCCGATACCGGGCGTGAAGGATAAATCGGTGCGCTTGTCGGCATTCATCGATGCCGGTAATGTATTCGGTGCGGACCAGAGAGTGACGTTCCGGGATTTGCGCTCTTCGTTCGGCTTCTCGATGAGCTGGTATTCTCCGGTGGGTCCGCTGAAGTTCAGCCTGGCCAAGCCGTTGAGCGTTAATCCCAATGATCGTGTGGAGCGTTTCCAGTTTTTGCTGGGCCGTGCATTTTGAGCGGCGACGTGTGAATGAGGGGATGAGCATGCACAAATTTTTGCGGATGGCTGCCTTGGCAGCGGCAATGAGCCTGCCGGCGCTGACCACGCTTGCGGCGGAAGCGGCCGATCTCAAGATCGGCTTTGTAAACCAGGAACGCATCCTGCGCGAATCGGTGCCGGCCAAGCGCTCGCAGACCAAGCTGGAAAAGGAGTTCGCCACGCGCAAGGCCGAGCTCGACAAGATGGAAAAGCAGGGCCGCGATACCGAGGTCACGCTGCAAAAAGAGGCGGTCACGTTGTCCGAAGCCGACCGTGCCGTCAAGGAACGTCAGTTGTCGCAGCTGACGCGCGATTTCCAGCGCATGCGCCGTGAATACCGCGAGGATCTGACCCTGCGGCAGAATGAGGAACTGGCCTCGCTGCAGGAGCGTGCCAACAAGGTAATCAATGAAATCGCCGAGAAGGAAAAATTCGATCTCATTCTCCAGGAAGCGGTATTCGCCAGCGCGCGCATCGACATCACCGATAAAGTGATCAAGGCGCTTGCCGACAAGTAACCAGTAATCTGCGCTGCGGCGGCGCAATAATAATTTACCGCGCTGCGCGCCGGGTGCGCTGCACCGCAGCGGGTATCTTGGGATTCCCCGATCATGTTTTTGCGCGATCTTATCCATAAGCTGGGTGGCGAGGCTGTCGGCGAGGTCGATCAGCCGCTGCGCAGCGTCGGCACCATTGATAACGCGGACGCCAGGCAAATCACCTTTCTGGCCAATCCGAAATATCGCGCCGCGCTCGCAAGCACCCGGGCGGGGGCGGTGATCGTCAGCCCTGGTGATCGCGATGTCACTTCAAAACCGCGCATCGTCGCCGCCAACCCCTACGCCTATTTTGCCAGGGTCGCGCAGCTGTTCTCGCCGCCGCCACAAGTTCGGCCCGGTGTGCATCCGGGTGCGGTGGTGCATGCAAGCGCTAGCATCGCCGCGACCGCCGAGATCGCGGAATTTGTATCCATCGGCGAGGGCGCCGTCATCGGCGAAGGCGTTTATATCGGACCGGGCTGCGTGCTCGGCGCGCAGGTTTCCGTGGGGGCCGGCACCCGCCTGAATGCCCGGGTCACACTCTATGCCGGCAGCCACATCGGCGCGCGCTGCATTGTCCATGCCGGCGCCGTGATCGGTGCGGACGGCTTCGGCTTTGCGCCGGAAAAGGGCAGCTGGCTGAAAATTCCGCAGACCGGCCGGACCGTTATTGGCGACGATTGCGAGATCGGCGCAAACACCACCATCGATCGCGGTGCGCTCGACGACACCGTGGTCGGCAATGACGTCAAGATCGACAACCTGGTGCAGATTGGTCATAACTGCGCGATCGGCGATCATACCGTGATCGCCGGTTGCACCGGAATCGCCGGCAGCACCCGTATCGGCAAGCATGTGATGATCGGCGGCGCCGCTTCGATCACCGGTCATATCGAAATTTGCGACGAGGCGATCATCTCGGGGAACACTTTCATTACCAAGTCGATCACCGAGCCGGGCACTTATACTTCAGGGATGCCGCATATGACGCACCGCGATTGGCTGCGCAATGCCGTGCATTTGCGCAGGCTCGACGCCATGGCAAAAGCCATCAAGGAACTGGGAGAGAAAAAATGAGCGTCATGGAAATCAACGAAATCAAGGAATATATCCCTCACCGCTATCCGTTTTTGCTGGTCGACCGGGTGCTGGAGCTTGAGCTCGGCAAGTCGATCAAGGCGCTGAAGAACGTTACCGTGAACGAGCCTTTTTTCGAGGGGCATTTCCCGCATTACCACGTCATGCCCGGGGTGCTGATCATCGAGGCGCTGGCCCAGGCCTCGGCCCTGCTGTCGCTCAAGACCCAGAACATCAAGATCGACGACAAGACGGTCTACTACTTCGCCGGTATCGACGGCGCGCGTTTCAAGCGGCCCATCGTCCCGGGCGACACCCTGATCCTCGAATCGACGCTGGTCAATGAACGGCGCGGCATCTTCAAGTTCGCGGTCAAGGCCAGCGTCGACGGCCAGGTGGCCTGCGTCGCCGAGTTGATCTGCACCATGAGGACCATTGCATGAGCGCAAGGATTCATCCGACCGCCATCATCGATCCGCGCGCCCGCCTGGGCGCCAACGTCAGCGTTGGTGCATACAGCGTTATCGACGGCGATGTGGAAATCGGCGAGGGCACGACCGTCGGCCATCATGCCGTGATCACCGGCCATACCCGTATCGGCCGCGACAACCGCATTTTCCATTTTGTCTCGCTGGGCGAGGCCAACCAGGACAAGAAATATCAGGGCGAGCCCACGCGTCTCGACATCGGTGATCGCAACACCATCCGCGAATATTGCAGCTTCAATCGCGGCACCGTGCAGGACGAAGGCATTACCCGCATCGGCGACGACAACTGGCTGATGGCCTATGTGCATGTCGCGCACGACTGCCAGGTCGGCAACCGCACCACTATCGCCAATTGCACGCAACTGGCCGGCCATGTTCACGTGGGCGATTGGGCCACCTTGGGCGGTTTCACCGGCGTGCACCAGTTCGTGAAGATCGGCGCGCATGTCATGTGCGGCGTTTCCAGTGTGGTGCTGATGGATATTCCGCCCTATGTCACTGCCGGCGGTAATCCCTTGACGGCGGTGGGCATCAACGCCGAGGGTCTCAAGCGCCGCGGCTTCACGCCGGAACAGATCGCCACGATAAAACGTGCCTACAAGACCCTGTACCGTTCCGGGCTGACATTTGCAGAAGCCAGGTCCACGCTGTCTGCCGAGGCAGCTACCCAGCCGGAGCTGAAAATACTGGCCGATTTCCTGAGCGCGAGCACGCGCGGCATTGTTCGATAATCGCCCCATGAAAATAGGTATTGTGGCCGGGGAAATCTCCGGCGATCTGCTTGGCGGCCTGCTGATCAAGGCCCTGAAAGAAGAATTCCCGAAATTGGAATTTGTCGGCATTGCCGGACCGAAAATGGAATCCGCCGGCGCAACTTCATGGTTCCCGATGGAGAAACTGGCGGTGCGCGGCTACGTGGAGGTGTTGAAGAGTTTCCGGGAGATCCTGTCGATACGCCGGCAGGTGCGCGATCGCATGCTGCGCGAGCGCCCCAATGTCTTCATCGGCATCGATGCCCCCGATTTCAACCTGGGCCTGGAACGCGCGCTGAAACATGCCGGCATTCCCACCGTGCATTACGTCAGTCCGTCGATCTGGGCGTGGCGCGGCGAGCGCATCCACAAGATCAAGGGCGCGATCGATCATATGCTGACCGTGTTCCCCTTTGAGCCGGCGATCTATGCCAAGGAAGGCATTCCCGCCACCTACGTCGGTCACGCCACCGCCGATGTCATTCCGCAGACGGGGCAGCGCGATCTGGCCCGCGAGCAATTGCGCATCAAGCCTGATGAGCTGATTGTTTCACTGCTGCCCGGCAGCCGCCAGAGCGAGCTTGAGTACCACGCCGAGCTGTTCATCGAGACTGCCAAGCAACTCATCAAACAATTCCCGTCCGCGCGCTTCCTGGTGCCGCTGGCCACGCGCGAGACGCGCGAACAATTCGACGCGGCACGCTGGAAACTGGGCGCGCAGGATCTGCCGATCCAGATTCTTTTCGGCCATGCCAATTTTGCGCTGGCCGCCGCCGACGTCGCCCTGGTGGCCAGCGGCACCGCGACGCTCGAAGCGGCCTTGCTGCGCTGTCCGCATGTGATTGCCTATCGCATGTCGCCCACCACCTATCGGCTGATGATCAGAAAAGCCTATCTTCCCTATGTTGGCCTGCCCAATATCTTGGCCGGCGAGTGGCTGGTGCCGGAACTGCTGCAGGATGACGCCACGCCGAAAAATCTGGCGCGCGCCCTCGGCAACTGGCTGACGCACAAGGATGCGGCGGCACGTCTGCGCGGCCGCTTCGCTGAAATTCATGCCTCGCTGGCGGTCGATAACGCGGCCAGGGTCAGGGATGCACTGCGACCGTTCCTGACCAGGCATCTGGCGCAGTCTGAAGGCGCTGCGGTCGCCGGCAGCACCCAGCCCGCTGCGGCCTAGCACAGTCACACCCATGCGCCCGGCGATGCGGATTTGCGGCGTGGATGAAGCGGGGCGGGGCCCTCTGGCCGGGGCAGTGTATGCGGCAGCGGTTATTCTCGATCCATCGCGCCCGATTGCCGGCCTGGCGGATTCGAAAATGCTCAGCGAAAAACGCCGCGATCATCTGGCCATTCTCATTCGCGACCAGTCCCTGGCCTGCTGTGTGGCCAGCGCCAGCGTCGAAGAGATCGATGCCATCAATATTTTGCAGGCCACCCTGCTGGCGATGAAGCGCGCCATCGAAGGGCTGGGAATGGTGCCGGATGAGGTCGTGGTCGATGGCCTGCATGTGCCGAAAACCTCCCTGCGCAGCCGTGCCTTGGTGCAAGGCGACCGATTGATGGCGGAAATTTCGGCCGCGTCCATTCTCGCCAAAACCGTGCGCGATGCCGAGATGGTGGCGATGCATGAACGCTTCCCACATTATGGTTTTGCCCAGCACAAGGGCTATGGCACCGCCGCGCATTTGCGCGCCCTGAACGACCACGGCCCCTGCCCCATCCATCGCCGCAGCTTCGCACCGGTGCGCGCCGCCGCCCGCGACTGGGAGAGCTGATGAAAGCCATTCGCTCCCGTGACAATGCCTTCGTCAAACAGCTGATCGGCCTTGCGCATTCCTCGCGCGATCGCAAAAAGGCGGGGCTCACGGTGCTCGATGGCATTCACCTGGTGCGCGCGTATCACGAGGCACTCGGCGCTACCCAGTCACTGGTGATCGCCGAATCCGCACTCGACGACCCTGAAGTTGTCGCCCTGCTGCAAGACGCCGGCAATGCCGACATCAATGTGCTCAGCGATGCCCTGCTCAAGGAAGCCTCCGCGCTCGAATCGCCCTCGATGGTGATGGCGATTGTGCCCACGCCGTCACCGCAACCTGTCGCAAAAAATGCCAACGCCATCCTGCTGCTCGAAGATGTGCAGGACCCCGGCAATGTCGGCTCGATGCTGCGCAGCGCGGCTGCCGCCGGCATCTCGGATGTGCTGCTGTCGAAGACCAGCGCCTTCGCTTGGTCGCCGAAAGTGTTGCGCGCCGGGCAGGGCGCTCATTTCGCGATCAATATTATCGAAGGTGTCGATCTGATTGCCTGGCTCAAAGATTGGCATCAGCAGAAAGGTACGCAGTCACTGGCCCTGGCGCCGCTTGCCAAGCAGACGCTTTACGATTGCGATTTGCGACAGCCGACTGCCTTTCTGGTTGGCAACGAGGGCGCTGGTCTTTCCGCAGAATTGCTGAGCGCGGCGTCGCTGCAGGTCAGCATCCCCATGCCGGGGAAAATCGAATCACTTAATGCAGCCGCAGCGGCAGCGGTGTGCCTGTTTGAACTGACGAGACAGCGGCAGCGGAAATCGTAGATCGTCATTTGGCGCGGTGTTTGGGGAGAAAATGCCCCAAACGCCGCGCCAACGCTAGAGTTTGAGTTTCGTCTTGCGTTCGGGATGAACGCCGGAACAACAAAATGGTTTGCAATTGCCCCGAGGAAAATTTAAAGTTCCGCTCGCTTCAACACCGGGACGCAATCAAGTCCGGTGCAAGCAATCAAGCCTCAATAAACCAAATCTCCACCGAGTCAGGGCAACCTCATGCAAAACCCTTCCACCGCGACGGCTGCATCCCCCAAATCGCAACGCAGCTATCGCTATTACGAATTCGTGATGGTGGCTTTCGTCACCGTGCTGATTTGTTCCAACTTGATCGGCCCCGCCAAGATTGCGCAATGGGATGTGCCTTTCCTGGGCACGCTGACCTTCGGCGCCGGCGTGTTGTTCTTTCCGATTTCCTATGTGTTCGGCGACATCCTCACCGAGGTTTACGGTTACGCGCGTTCGCGGCGCGTGATCTGGGCCGGCTTTGCCGGGCTGGCCTTTGCTTCCCTGATGGCCTATGTGGTGGTGGCGCTGCCGCCCGCGCCGTTCTGGAAAAACCAGGCGGCCTATGAGGTGGCGTTCGGCACCACCTGGCGCATCTCGATTGCCTCATTGATCGCGTTTTCCTGCGGCGAGTTCGTCAATTCCTTTGTGCTGGCCAAGATGAAAATCATGACCAGCGGCAAATATCTGTGGACGCGTACCATCGGTTCCACCATTTTCGGCGAGGCGGTGGACTCGATGCTGTTCTACCCGCTGGCCTTCTATGCCAGCGGCATCATCCCCGACGACAAGCTGCCCACCATCATGCTGGCGCAGTTCCTGACCAAGGTCGGGGTCGAAGTCGTGTTCACCCCGGTCACCTACAAGATCGTCGCCTGGCTGAAGAAGGTGGAGGCCGAAGACTACTATGATCGCAATACCAACTTCACCCCGTTCTCGCTGAAGACATGATCGCGCCCGAGGTGATCGGCAGCATCGGCGCCTGCCTCACCACCTTCGCCTTTGTGCCGCAGGTGGTGCGCATCTGGCGAACGAAGTCGGCGCGCGATGTTTCGCTGCCGATGTACGTGATTTTCTGCTGCGGCATTCTGTGCTGGCTGGCTTATGGCCTGATGCTCGGCGCCTGGCCGATCATCGGCGCCAATATCGTTACCCTGATGCTGGCCCTGGCGATCATCATCATGAAGCTGAAGTTCAGCTAATCAGGCCGGCAGGGTTTGGCCGCAGTTCCAGCACAGATCAAATTCGCCGGGATTGCTTTCGGTGCAGCCGCCGCAGATGCGCTGCGCGAGCGCCGGGCCGCGCTGCTGATAGCTGGCGATTACAGCGTGTGCATGCGCTTCTTGATGCAGTTGCGCAATCCACACCTGCGGATAGGCGGCCGCCAGCGGCAATTCGCCGAGGGCACCCATCGCGTTGGCATTGAAGATATGGGCGGCGATGCCGGCCTGTTCAAGCAGGTCGTGGAGCAGCTGAGCATCCGGCAGGTTGGCCGCAGTGTAGACGCACTTCATGCGCCATCATCGCATGCGATGTTTGAAACGGAAAGCCGAAGAAAAAAGGGCCGTGCAAGTGCACGGCCCTTTCGGTGCTGCGGATTTGCCGACTAGAACATGTAGGCGAAGTTGGCGGTTACGCCATCCTGCTTGATGTCCTTGCGGCTGTGAACATTGGTATAGACCACCGAGACGCCCAGGCGCGGGCTGATCTTGCCGCGCACGCCGATGGTGGCGGTCACCCATTCCTTGTCGGAGGTGAAGCCCGGCACCACATAGCTGATGTTCTGCGCGATGGTTACCGGCGATGCGCTCACATCGCGTTCGCCGCCCTTGGCATCGCGGTCCACCGTGAAACGCGCAAACGGCGTCCAGCTGCCCAGCGCCATGCTGGCGCGAATGCCAAGGCTTGCGACCTGCGAGACGCGCGACTGGTCGTCCATGCGCAGATCGGTCGACAGCGGCGTCGAGCCGGCATTTTCGGTAAAGCCGGTCACCGAGACGCTCTGCGTCGAATACGAAACGAGGGGCCCCACGGTGAACTTGCCAAACGGGAAGTCGAAGCCGCCGGCCAGGGTGGCCGAGGCATTGCTGCCCTTGGTGCTGGCGCGATTGGTGCGCGTTGCCGGTCCCAGTTTCACATTGCGTTCGATATCGTTGTAACGCAGATCGGACACCGAGCCGCTGGCGTTGATGTAAAAGCTTTCGCCCTGGAAGCCGCCAAACGCCGACAGCGTGGTTTCGTTCAGCTTGTATTTGCCCAGCGAGCCCATGGTGGCGTCGGCCTTGGACTGGCCAATGGCGACACCGAGCGTGGTGGCCTCGGAAACGCGGATCGTGGCGCCGGCGGTGGCGGCATAGGTATTCGACTTCGAATAGACCTTTTGCTCTCCGCTGGAGATATCGAACCTGCCGCCGTCGCCTGCCGCAAAGGCAGTCGCCTTGCCGACTTCCGCCGTGGCGCCGGTGCGCAGGCCTTCATCGAGCGAGCGCACATGGGCGGCGCGCGTGGCCAGCGGCACTTCGGCCATGGTCGAATAGGCGTTCGGGCCGTCGATCATTGCCTTCAGCATATCGGCGATGATGGCGTGGGCGCCACTGGTTGGATGGATGGCATCGGCGAACAGGTAGTTCTGATCGGCCCCTACCGCGACCATAGTGGCCGTGCTGCAATTCGGCAGTGCCACAGTACAGGCCGGCGTGGTGATGTTCACAAAGCCATAAGTGGAAGGCGAGGCGGCGATCTCGTTCAACAGCGAGAAGGTGTCGACAGCCATGACTTTCTGGCCGGATGCGGCGATCGCATTGAACAGCGTAATGTTGAATCCCACTGCCGCCTGCGTTTGCGCGGCAACGGTTGCCGGGCCACCTGCTTGCGCGCCCGGGGTCAGGCCTAGATTCGGCAAGCCAAATACGGCGATGTACTTGCCGCCGGCGCCCTGGAGCCTGGCCACCTGGCCGGGAATGGCGGCGGCAAAGGGCACGCCGCCTGCGCCGGCCTGCAGCAGGTCGTTGGCGCCCGCCCAGATGGCATAGAGCGCCTTCGAGTTGGCACGACCGCTGGCAAGAAATTCATCAATTTGTGTAGTGACGGGACGCTGTGTCGCGCCGGCCGGCGTGGAAGCCGATGCGGCCGACACACGTGCGCCACCCTGGGCGTAGATGCCGCCACCGGCGTTGCTGGGGTTCGGATTGCCGCCGTAATAGCTGGCGACGAGCTCCGACCAGACGGGGCCGGGATTGGTGGTAAAGCGGCCCACCGCGGCTGCCTGTGCGGGTGTCAAGCCACCGGCGACCAGGACCGGACGGAAAAACCCCGAATCCGAGAGGCTGTCGCCGAACACATAAACGCCGCTGAAAGTAGTGGCCTGCGCGGCGGGAGCGCCGATTGCAAGCGCGGATGCAACGAGTGCGGGAATAAGACGCTTTTTGACTGACATGCGAAGCTCCTCAGAGATATATTTATTGGATTTATTTTTTATCCGGTCTGTTTATTTTTTCGACCGGTTGGTGCGGCAAATCATGTCACAAACACTGGTTCTACTCAACAAACATGTTAATAGACGCGGCGTACCAGATGGGCCTCATGCAGGATGGTGGCGGCCAGTTCTTCAATGCTCTTGGTGGTGGAGTTCAGGAAGGAGATGCCGGCTTGCTGCATCAGCGATTCGGCGGCGGCGACTTCCCAGCGGCAATTTTCAAGGGAGGCGTACTTGCTGTCGGGCTTGCGTTCCTGGCGGATTTGCTGCAGGCGCTCCGGGGTGATGGACAGCCCCCAGACCTTCTGTCGCAGCGGGATCAGCGCGGGCGGCAGTTTCATGCGCTCCATGTCCTCGGGAATCAGCGGGTAATTGGCCGCCTTGATGCCGAACTGCAGGGCCATGTACAGACAGGTGGGGGTCTTGCCGCTGCGCGAGACGCCGACCAGGATGATGTCCGCCTGGTCCAGGTTGCGGTTGGTCATGCCGTCGTCGTGGGCCAGGGTGTAATTCACCGCCTCGATGCGGTGGTTGTAGTCCTTGAAATTGCCGGCCGAGTGGCTGCGCCCGATCGCATGGGCCGAGGTCACACCCAGTTCCTTTTCCAGCGGCACGATAAAGCGGTCGAACAGGTCCAGGACCATGGCATTGGCCTTGGAGATTTCCTCGCGGATATCGTCGGCCATCAGCGAGGTGAATACCAGAGGGCGCATCCCCGATTGCGACTTTGCCGCCTCGATCTGGTCGAGAACGTCGCGCGCCTTGTCCATATTGTCGATAAAGGGCAGGGTGACGCGGCGGAACTCGACGTCGTCGAACTGGGTCAGCAGGGAGCTTCCCAGCATTTCCACGGTAATGCCGGTGCGGTCGGAGACAAAAAAGGCGGTGCGACGGTGGGGCATGGACGGGTCCTGGTATTTTTGCGGTGCAGCAAGGGGTCTGGGGAAGCTATAATTATGGACTATCTTCCTCGAACGTCTGCCGTTTCTTGTCGATAATTCCCTAACCGCTCTCTTCCGGATTCGCCATGTCCCTGCCCCTCGTTCTTCCGCTCGCCACTCTTCGCATGCATGATGTCGCCACCGTCGGCGGCAAAAATTCTTCGCTGGGAGAACTGATCAGCCAACTGTCGAAAGCCGGAGTTCGGGTGCCCGGCGGCTTCGCCACCACGGCGGAAGCGTTTCGCGAATTTCTGAACCACAACCAGCTCACCGAAAAGATCAATGCGGCCCTGGTCAATCTGGATGTGGATGATCTGGCGGCCCTGGCCAAAACCGGCGCCATGGTCCGCGACTGGGTGGTGAAGGCGCCGCTGCAGCCCGCGCTCGAAACGGAAATCCGTGCCGGCTATGCAGAATTAACCAAAGGTAATGTCGAGGCCAGCTTTGCGGTGCGCTCCTCGGCCACCGCCGAAGACCTGCCCGACGCCTCCTTCGCCGGCCAGCAGGAGACCTATCTCAACATTCGCGGCATCGACAATGTGCTGGAAGCGATCAAGCATGTGTTCGCCTCGCTGTACAACGACCGCGCCATTTCCTACCGCGTGCACAAGGATTTTGCCCATGCCGAGGTCGCGCTCAGCGCCGGTGTGCAGCGCATGGTGCGCTCGGACAGCGGCGCCGCCGGTGTGATGTTCACGCTCGATACCGAATCCGGCTTCCCGGATGTGGTGTTCATTACGTCCAGCTATGGGCTCGGTGAAATGGTGGTGCAGGGCGCGGTCAACCCGGATGAATTTTATATTTCCAAGCTGTGCCTGAAAAACGGCAAGCCGGCCGTGCTGCGCCGCAGCCTGGGCACCAAGGCCGAGAAAATGATTTTCGGCAGCAGCGCCGCGGCCGGCAAATCGGTTGAGGTCAAGCCGGTGGATGCCGCCGAGCGCGAGCGTTTTTCCCTGACCGATGCCGAGGTGGAAGAACTGGCCAAATACGCGATGGCCATCGAAGCCCACTACGGCCGTCCGATGGACATCGAATGGGGCAAGGACGGCGGCGACGGCAAGCTGTATATTCTGCAGGCGCGCCCCGAGACGGTGAAATCGCAGGAAAAACATGGCGATGTGCTGACCCGCTACCGCATGAAGGGCGAGGGCGTGAAAATTGCCGAGGGCCGCGCGATCGGCGGCAAGGTGGGGGCGGGGCCGGCGCGCGTGATCAAGGACGTCAGCGAGATCAATCTGTTTCGCGAAGGCGATGTGATCGTCACCGACATGACCGACCCCAACTGGGAACCGGTGATGAAAAAGGCCGCGGCCATCATCACCAATCGCGGCGGCCGCACCTGCCACGCCGCCATCATCGCCCGAGAGCTGGGTGTGCCGGCGGTGGTGGGCTGCGAAAATGCCACCGAAGTGGTCAAGCCGGGCGAAGACCTCACCGTCAGCTGCTGCGAGGGCGACACCGGCCATATCTACCGTGGCAAGGTGCCGTTCGAAGTGATCGAGGTCTCGCTGGACAAGATGCCGGAAATTCCGGTGAAGATCGCGATGAACGTCGGCAACCCCGAACTCGCTTTCGATTTTGCGCAGCTGCCCAACGAAGGCGTCGGCCTGGCCCGCCTCGAATTCATCATCTCGAACACCATCGGCATCCACCCCAAGGCCTGCCTGGAATTCGGCAAATTGCCGGATGAGCTGAAGGCGCAGGTGGCGAAGCAGGCGCGCGGCTACCTGAACCCGGTCGATTTTTACGTGAAGAAAATGGCCGAAGGCGTGGCCACCATCGCCGCCGCGTTCTGGCCGAAAAAAGTCATCGTGCGGCTGTCCGATTTCAAATCGAACGAATACCGCAACCTGATCGGCGGCCCGCGCTACGAGCCCACCGAAGAAAATCCGATGCTGGGCTTTCGCGGCGCCTCGCGCTATATCGCGCAATCGTTCCGCGAATGCTTCCGCCTCGAGTGCGAGGCGATGAAATTCGTGCGCGACACCATGGGGCTCACCAATGTGGAACTGATGGTGCCGTTTGTGCGCACCCTGGGCGAGGCCGACCAGGTGCTCGAGATCATGAAACAGTTCGGGCTCGAGCGCGGCAAGAACGATCTCAAGATCGTGATGATGTGCGAGATCCCCTCGAACGCCATTCTCGCCGATGAATTTCTCAAACGCTTCGACGGTTTCTCGATCGGTTCCAACGATATGACGCAGCTGACCCTGGCGCTCGACCGCGATTCGGGCTTGGTGATGGACGCCTTCGATGAGCGCGATGCGGCGGTGAAGCGCATGCTGCATATGGCGATCCAGGCGTGCCGCAAGGCGGACAAATACGTCGGCATCTGCGGGCAAGGGCCCAGCGATTATCCGGACCTGGCCGAATGGCTGATGAAGGAAGGTATCGAGTCCATGTCCCTGAACCCGGATACGGTGGTGGAGACGTGGTTGCATCTGGCGAAATCGAAGTAGTCGCTGTGGCCGATCCCGATCGACGTTAACGTGGCGCAGGTCGGGTTGGCGCAGCGTAACCCGACAAGACAAATCAGTGCGCGAAATGCCGATGTTGAACCGGGCCTGTCGGGTTACGCGATAAAGCCGCTAACCCGACCTACGGCCCAAGCTGACAAGATCAATGCGATTCTGGAATAAGGTATGTTGACCTGGCAATTTTCACGCTTCGAGAATTTGAGCCTGCATGACTGGTATGCGGTTTCCACCCTGCGCACCGATGTGTTCGTGGTGGAGCAAAACTGCCCGTTTCAGGACAACGACGGCGCCGATCCGCATTCATGGCATCTGCTGGGCTGGGAAGAGATCGACGGGCGCCGCGAACTGGTCGCCTATTGCCGGCTGGTCGATGCGGGCATCAAATATGCCGAGCCCTCGATCGGTCGGGTGGTGACGGCGCGCGCGGTCCGCATGAAAGGCTATGGACGCATCCTGCTGGCTGAGGCGCTGGCGCGCCATGCCGCGCTGTTTCCAGGTCGGGGCAATCGTATCGGCGCGCAGCAGCGGCTGGAAAAGTTTTATCAGGCGTTCGGTTTCGAGACGGTGTCGGATGTCTATATCGAAGACGATATTCCGCATTTGGAAATGTTGAAGAAGACAAACTGAGGAGCATTCCATGAGCAAAGCACTTTCCGGCAAATCGGCACTGGTCACCGGCTCCACCAGCGGTATCGGTGAAGGTATCGCCCGCGTCCTGGCCGGCGCCGGCGCCAATGTGATGTTGAACGGTTTCGGCGACGCCGCCGAGATCGAAAAATTGCGTGCCTCGATGGCGGCCGAATTCGGCGTCAAGGTCGTTTACTCGGGCGCCGATATGTCGAAACCGGCCGCCGTCACCGGCATGGTGGAGGAGGCGATCAAGGCCCTCGGCGCCGTCGATATTCTGGTCAACAACGCCGGCATCCAGCATGTGGCCGCCGTCGACGTGTTCCCGCCGGAAAAATGGGATGCGATCATCGCCATCAACCTGTCCTCGGTTTTCCATGCCACTAGAGCCGCCCTGCCGGGCATGAAGGCGCGCAAATGGGGACGCGTGATCAATATCGCCTCGGCCCACGGCCTGGTGGCCTCGCCGTTCAAATCCGCCTACGTCGCCGCCAAGCATGGCGTGGTCGGCTTCACCAAATCGCTGGCGCTGGAAGTCGCCGAAATGGGCATCACCGCCAATTCGATCTGCCCGGGGTATGTGCTGACCCCCCTGGTGGAAAAGCAGATCGACGACCAGGCCAAGGTGCACGGCATTCCGCGCGAGAACGTGATTCGCGATGTGCTGCTGGAACCGCAGCCCAACAAACGCTTCGTCACCGTTGAAGAAGTGGCGTCGCTGGCCTTGTATCTGGCGGGCGACATGGCAGGAACCATCACCGGTGCGGCGATGTCGATCGACGGCGGCTGGACCGCCAAGTAGGGCGTCGGAACGGCGTAGGCGGGCTGGGTGGCAATAGCGGCATTAATGGCGATAATGTGGCGCCAGCCGGGAATACCCGGAAATCAAAAAAAATCGGTGGCGAGCCCCACTGAAACCAGGAGACAGGAACAATGAGCACAAGCAAAGTTTACAAGGATGCCAAATCCGCGCTGGATGGCCTGCTGAAAGACAATATGAGCATCGCCGCCGGCGGTTTCGGTCTGTGCGGCATCCCGGAAAACCTGATCCAGGCCTTGGTCGATTCGGGCGTCAAGGGACTCACCATTGCCGGCAATAATGCCGGCGTCGACGATTTCGGCATGGGCCTGCTGCTCAAGACCCGCCAGGTGAAAAAAGTGATCGCCTCCTATGTTGGCGAAAACAAGGAATTCGAGCGCCAGGTATTGGCCGGCGAACTCGATCTGCAACTGGTGCCGCAGGGTACGCTGGCGGAAAAATTTCGCGCCGGCGGCGCCGGCATCCCCGGTTTCTATACGCGCACTTCCTACGGCACCAAGCTGGCCGAAGGCAAGCACACGCACAGCTTCGATGGCCGCGAATACGTGCTGGAAGACGCGATCCGTACCGACCTGTCGATCGTCAAGGCCTGGAAGGGCGACAAGGCCGGCAACCTCGTCTATCGCAAGACCACGCGCAATTTCAATCCCATGATCGCCACCTGCGGCAAGGTGACGGTGGCGGAAGTCGAGGAACTGGTCGAAGTCGGCGAACTCGATCCCGACCAGATTCATACGCCGGGCATTTTTGTCGACCGCATCGTGCAGGGCGCCAAGTATGAAAAGCGCATCGAGTTCCGCACCGTGCAAGGCGCGGCCGCCTCGAAAAAAGATTCGCCGATCCGCGAGCTGATGGCCAGGCGCGCGGCCAGGGAATTGCGCGACGGCTATTACGTCAACCTCGGCATCGGCATTCCGACGCTGGTGGCGAATTTCATTCCGGCCGGCATGAATGTGCATCTGCAATCCGAAAACGGCTTGCTCGGCATCGGCCCGTTCCCGACGGACGCCACCATCGATGCCGACCTGATCAATGCCGGCAAGCAGACCATCACCACCTTGCCCGGCTCGAGCTTTTTCTCCAGCGCCGATTCCTTCGGCATGATCCGCGGCGGACACGTGGATCTGTCGATCCTGGGCGGCCTGGAAGTCGCCGAGAACGGCGATCTTGCCAACTGGATGGTACCCGGCAAGATGGTCAAGGGCCCCGGCGGCGCCATGGACCTGGTGTCGGGCGTGCGGCGCGTGGTGGTGTTGATGGAGCACACGTCCAAGGATGGCGCGTCGAAGATTCTGAAATCGTGCTCGCTGCCGCTGACCGGCAAGGGCGTGGTCAATCTGATCATCACCGACCTCTGCGTGTTCGAGGTCAGGCCCGGCCAGGGCCTGGCGCTGATCGAATTGCATCCCGGTGTGACGCTGGATGAAGTCAAGGCCAAAACCGCTGCGGCTTTCCAGGTTGCGCTCTGATCAGACCGGGTGGCTGGTGATGACCGCTGAAATTCTGTGCCGACTGTCCGGCGGCGTGGCTGCGTCCGGGGGTGTTTCATGCTGAATGCCGCCAGGCCCGTGCCGCTGTGGACGCCCGCGCCGGCGCAGTTCGCCGCTGCGCGCATGACTGCCTTCGCGCGTCTGGTGCATTCGCACTACAACGTCAATGTCGACGAGTACGCCGATCTGCATGCCTGGTCGATCGCGCATCTGGAAGATTTCTGGCGTACGGTCTGGGATTACAGCCATGTCATCGCCGAGACGCGCGGCGAGCGCGTGCTGGTCGATGCCGGGGCGATGCCCGGCGCGCGGTTTTTCCCGGATGCGAGGCTCAACTTCGCCGAGAATCTGCTGCGCCGCCGCCATGCGGACGATGATGCGGATGCGATCGTGTTCTGGGCCGAGAACAAAACGCGGCGACGCCTGAGCCATCGCCAACTCTACGACGAGGTCTCGCGCGTGGCGCAGGCGCTGCGCCGCGCGGGCGTGCAGCCCGGTGATCGCATCGCCGGCTTCTTGCCGAATATGCCCGAGACGGTGATTGCGGCCCTGGCCGGCGCCAGCATCGGCGCCACCTGGACTTCCTGCTCGTCCGACTTCGGTCTGCAAGGCGTGCTGGATCGCTTCGGCCAGGTCGAGCCGACCATCCTGTTCGCCGGCGACGGCTACTATGGCGCAGGCAAGGCCGTTCCCACGCTCGACGTGGTGCGGGAACTGGCCGCGCGCCTGCCCAGATTGCGGCAGGTGGTGATCGTGCCCTGCCTGGAGCAGCCGCTCGAATTCGGCAATATTGCCGGCGCAATTGCCTGGGATGACTGGCTGACACCGTTTGCGCCCGCGGAAATCGAATTCGCACAACTGCCGTTCAATCATCCGCTGTACATCATGTATTCCTCGGGCACCACCGGTGTGCCGAAGTGCATTGTGCACAGCGCCGGCGGCGCGCTGCTGATGCACCTGAAGGAGCATCAGCTGCATTGCGATATCCGTGCCGGTGATCGCGTTTTCTTCTACACCACCTGCGGCTGGATGATGTGGAACTGGCTGATCACCGCACTCGCATCGGGCGCCACCCTGCTGCTTTACGATGGCTCGCCCTTCGTCAATCGCGGTTCCATTCTGTTCGATCTCGTCGACGACGAACGCGCCACGCATTGCGGCGTCTCGGCCAAATTCATCGATGCCATCGCCAAGCTGCATTTGGCGCCGATGGACACGCATCGTCTCGACAGCCTGCGCATGATCCTGTCCACCGGCTCGCCGCTGGCGCCGGAGGGATTCGACTATGTATATCAGCACATCAAGCGCGATGTCTGCCTGGCCTCGATCAGCGGCGGCACCGATCTGATCGCCCTGTTTGCGGGCGGTTCGCCGACCCTGCCGGTGTATCGCGGCGAGATCCAATGCCGCGCCCTCGGCATGGCCGTCGATGTGTTCGATGACGCCGGCCAGCCGGTGCGCGGACGCAAGGGCGAGCTGGTTTGCACCAGGCCGTTCCCGACCATGCCCCTGTATTTCTGGAACGATCCCGACAACAAGCGTTATCGCCGCGCCTATTTCGAACGCTTTCCGAATGTATGGCATCACGGCGATTACTGCGAACTGATCGTGCACGCCAACCGCAATGAAGGCCTGGTGATTCATGGCCGCTCGGACGCGGTGCTGAACCCCGGTGGGGTGCGCATCGGCACCGCCGAAATTTATCGGCAGGTGGAAAAGCTCGACGAAGTCGAAGAGAGCCTGGTGATCGGCCAGGACTGGCCGCCCGGCAAAACCGGCAATGTGCGCGTGGTGCTGTTCGTGCGCCTGCGCCCCGATATCAGCCTCGATGATGCGCTGATCAAGAAAGTGAAACGGCAGATCCGCGTCAACACCACGCCGCACCATGTGCCCGCCAAGGTGGTGCAGGTCAGCGATATCCCGCGCACCAAGAGCGGCAAGATCGTCGAGCTGGCGGTGCGCAACGTGGTCCATGGCGCCGAGGTCAAGAACATCGAGGCATTGGCCAATCCGGAGGCCCTGTTGCAGTTTGCGGGGCGGGCGGAGTTGGCGAGTTAGCCTGGCGACAAGAATTTCAAACTCTAGCGTTGGTGCGCCTTTTGGAGCAAAAATGTCTCAAACACCGCGCCAGTGCTTGATCTGCGCTAAAAAATCAACGGCAGCCCGGGCGGTACTCACGGCCGCATGGCGTGGATCAGCTCCAGATAATCGTCGCGGTCGGAGCCGATGTAGCCAAGGCGAATCAGGCAGTCGATGATCACCAGTGCCGCGTCGGTGGTGAACTGCGCCGGGGTTTCGAGCATGCGCATGATCTCGGCCATGGAATGGCAGTGGAAAGCGGCGACTTCCCCGTCCCGGTTCTGCGGCGTGAAATCCGCCGGCAGCAGCAGATCGTGCACGAACATCACCTCGTGATGCAGTCCCTCGTCGACCAGGTATTTGCAGCGCACCGCGCCGCTACATTTGGCCCGCTGCGCCAGTGCATCGGGCACACCGGCCTCTTCGCCGGTTTCCTTGATCAGGGTCTGCCAGGGCGAAAAGCCGCGGGCGATGCGTCCGGCGGTCAGATTGTCCAGCTTGCCCGGATCGATGGTCTTGCTGTCGGCGCGTTTCGCGATCCACATCTGCAGCTCGCCATTGCGTTCGGTCAGGCCGTTGAGGTGTGCGGCGTACATGGTCAGGCCGAAGTAGCGCGAGGCGGCGCGCTCGATATGAAACACGGGCGGCGCGTAGAACGATTCCGCCACGGTGACCAGTTCGCCGCGCCAGCCATGGATGGCGCCCTGTGCGGCCAGTGCTTCCACGACCTCAGCCAGCGCCGCGCTGCGATGCTCGGGCGAGGCGAAATGCCCCAGCATGCCGACGCCACGCGGGCGAATCGCAAAATGTTCCGGCCAGTCGCCCAGATGATCGGCGAAGGAGCGCTTCATCCAGCCGGCGAGCACCCCGTCCACCGTGAACGGCAGCAGGCTGTCGGCCGGGTCGAACAGGCAGGCGCTTTGCGCAAACTGGGAAAGGACGGGAGAGTGGGGCAGTGTTGACATGATGGTTCGGCCCTTCTGGAATTTTGACAATACTAGCGTAATTCCCGTACACTCCGCGCGTTGATCAGGAGAGTGCCACCTTGTGTGGCCGCCGAAGGCGCAAGCACCCCGCGAATCGCTCAGGCAACGAGGACTGGTCGCAACATATTTCTGGAGAGAGGTGGCACAGTGAGGCCATCCACCGAAGGGGCACCCGGAGCATCGTCTCCGTAAACTCTCAGGTAAAGCGAACGGATGGGGGAGTGATCCACGAGATCACTCCCCCTTTTTTCATTGGCGCTCATACAAGGAGCAAAAGCATGAAAGTCGTCGTTTTGGGTGCAGGCATACTCGGGACCTGCTCGGCATGGTACCTGGCCAAACAGGGCCATGAAGTCACCGTCATCGATCGTCAGCCGGGCGCCGGCCTGGAAACCAGCTTCGCCAATGGCGGGCAGATTTCCGTTTCGCACGCCGAACCCTGGGCCAATCCCGGCGCGCCGCTGAAGGTGCTGAAGTGGCTGGCCAAGGAAGATGCGCCCTTGCTGTTTCGCCTGCGCGCCGATCCCGCGCAATGGGCCTGGGGTCTGCAATTCCTGCTCGAATGCCTGCCCTCGCGCACCAAATTCAATATCGTGCAGATCCTCAATCTCGGCACCTACAGCCGCGATTGCCTGCAGGAACTGCGCCGCGAAACCGGGATCGAATACGATCACCTCACCAAGGGGATACTGCATTTCTACACGGACCCCAAGGAATGGGAAGCGGCCATCCCGGCCGCCAAGATCATGCGCGACTTCGGCTGCGATCGCCAGGTGGTCAGCGTTGATCGCGCCGTCGAGATCGAACCTGCCCTCAAGCTGACGCGCGACAAGATTGTCGGCGCGACCTTTACCGATGCCGACGAATCCGGCGACGCGCATAAATTCACGCAGAACCTGGCCAGGCTGTGCGAGGCTGCCGGCGTGAAGTTCCGCTACTCGACGACCATCGATGCGATTCGCACCGAGGGCGACAAAATCGCCAGTGTGCTGGTGCGCGCAGAAAACGGTGCCGGCCATGAAGCCATTGGCGGCGATTCCTTCGTCATGGCGATGGGCGCCTATAGTCCGCTGCTGCTGAAGACCATCGGCGTCTCGGTGCCGGTGTACCCGGCCAAGGGTTATTCGGCGACCCTGTCGACCGCAGGCTTCGAAGGCGCGCCCAACGTCAGCCTGACCGACGACGGCCACAAGATCGTGTTCTCGCGGCTGGGCAATCGCCTGCGCGTGGCTGGCACCGCCGAGCTGACCGGCTACAGCACCGATCTCAATCTGGTGCGCTGCGAGGCCCTGGTGCGCCGCACCCGCGAGTTGTTCCCGCATGCGGCCGATTATGCCAACCCGGTCTACTGGACCGGCCTGCGCCCGGCCACGCCCTCGAACCGCCCGGCGATCGGCCGCGCCAAGTATGCCAATCTATTCCTGAACACCGGCCACGGCACCCTGGGCTGGACGGAAGGCTGCGGTTCCGGCAAGGCGCTGGCGGATATCGTCTCGGGCCGCGTGCCGGAAGTCGATTTCAAGTTCCTGAATGTGGAGGGGCGCGCACCCGCGGTGAATATCAGCAAGCCGGTCACTGCGTGAGAGAATAAGCAGAATAAGCGCAGTTTGAGAGCAGTCCTCCTTTGCGCCACCCTGCCGGCCGCTGCCGCGACCGGCAGGACTCGCCTTCACCATAAAAAGCCAAGCTCATGATCAGCCTCGCCGACATCAATGCCGCTGCAAGGGTCCTCAGCGGCCATATCGTCGATACGCCCTGCCTGCACTCGCGCACCCTGTCGGAAATTACCGGGGCGCAGATCTACCTGAAGTTCGAGAACCACCAGTTCACCGCCAGTTTCAAGGAGCGCGGCGCACTCAACAAGTTGCAGTCCCTGAGCGATGCGCAGAAGAAAAACGGCGTGATCGCCGCCAGCGCCGGCAATCATGCCCAGGGGGTGGCGCATCACGCCAGCCGTCTGGGTATCCCCAGCGTGATCGTGATGCCGCGCTTCACCCCCAATGTGAAGGTGGACATGACCCAGCGCCACGGCGCCGAGGTGGTGCTGTTCGGCGAGAATTTCGACGAAGCCAAGGTGCATGCCTTTGAGCTGGCCGCAAGACGCGGGCTCAGTTTTGTGCATCCCTACGACGATGAAACCGTCATCGCCGGCCAGGGCACCATCGCCCTGGAAATGCTGGCCGCACAGCCGCAACTGGACACGCTGTGCATTGCCGTCGGCGGCGGCGGCCTGATCAGCGGCATGGCCACGGCGGCGAAGGCGATCAAGCCGGGCATCGATATCGTCGGCGTGGAAACCGCGCGCTTCCCGTCCATGTATGCGGCCATCAAGGGCACCACGGCCACGTTCGGGCCATCCACGATTGCCGAGGGCATTGCCGTGCGCGAACCCGGCAAGCTGACCCGGGCCGTCGTCGAACAGCTGGTGTCGGACATCGTGCTGGTGGACGAGGGCGATATCGAGGAAGCGATCGTGATGCTGCTGGAAATCGAAAAGACCGTGGTCGAGGGCGCCGGCGCGGTGTCGCTGGCGGCGCTGATGCGGCACCGCGAGCGCTTCGCCGGCAGGCATGTCGGCCTGGTGTTGAGCGGCGGAAATATCGACCCCCTGATGCTGGCCGAAATCATCCAGCGCGGCATGGTGCGTTCCGGCCGTCTGGCGCGCGTCAAGGTTGAGCTGCGCGATCTGCCCGGCGCGCTGGCGCGCATCACCAGCGTGATCGCGGATGCCAATGCCAATATCGAGGAGGTGCATCATCAGCGTGCCTTCACCAATCTGCCGGTGCAGACTGCCGAAGTGGAGTTCGTGCTGAAGACGCGCAATTACGCGCACGTCGAGGAAATCGTGCAAAAGCTCAGCGAGGTCGGCTTCAAGGCGCGCGTGCATCACAACGACGCCTGATCGCAAGCGCTGCAAATAAACGCCGCCGTCCGGGACCGGACGGCGGCGTTTCATTTTCAGGACGGGCGTTTGGCGGCTTTGGTCGACGGCGCTGCCAGCGCGCCGTTCAGCACGATGACAATGGGAATCCAGCCCAGCCACATCGCCAGGTCGATCAGGTCGAGCGCAATCGGTGCATCGCCCGCCGGGAAGTATTTGCGGCTGGTGTACTCCTCAAGATGGTCGAATACCGCCAGCCACAGCATCAGGAAACCGAGCGACACCCATTGGGCCGATAGCCAGCCGCGCAATCTGTGCAGCAGAGGAAGCACGACGATGATGCCGATGCAGAACGCATACAGCGCCAGCCGCCAGCCATGATGCTCGGCGAAGAAAGTCGCCAGCATCGGTTCGGCACTGATCATCTTGCCTGCCGTCCAGCCCAGTACGGCGGCGCCGAACACGATGATGACCGGGAAGCGCTCCACCGCCTTCAGGATCAGGGTGCTGCCCAGCATCACGATCGGGATGCTGATCAACAGACCGATCACCACCAGCAGAAAGCTGCCGTGCGCCGCGCCGGCGACCGCCAGCACATTGTCCACGCCCATCACGGTGTCGGCGATGATGATGGTCTGCAGAGCCTGACGAAGGGTGACGGCGGCGCCGATATCGGCATGGCCGTCGTCGCCGCGATCCGACACCAGCTGCCAGGCGATCCAGATCAGGGCCAGACCGCCGACCAGCAGGAAGCCCGGAATCTTGAGCAGCCACACCACGCCGGCGGTAAGTATGGCACGCACCACCACGGCGCCGATGGCGCCCCAGAACACCGCTTTTTTCTGCAAATGCGGAGGCAGGCTGCGCGCAGCCAGACCGATGACGATCGCATTGTCGCCGGCCAGCACCAGATCGATGACGACGATGGCAAACAACGCGGAAAAAAATTGCGATGAAAAGAACTCCATTGGCATCTCCCATGGTTAAAAAGCCCTCATCCCGGAGGTGAAGGCGTTTGTGGTCATGGTGGGAGCACAAGGGGACCTTTACCTGCGGGTCAAGGTCTCGCTAACGCATATGGATCTTGCGCCTGCGACGCCGGGGCGAACCCGTGATGACGACTGTCGCAGTTAAAGCTACTCCCCTTGGAGTGGTGAGGCATATTACCACGTGCCTGCAAAACGGGTCCGCGAATGGGTCAGCGCTGCAGGCCGGGCTTCACCCGATTGCGGGGTTTACGTTTTTCCACCGCCGGCGTTACGATGGTTCACCATCACAAAGGGAGGAAATCCATGAAAGCCACCGTTTTGCTATTTGCCCTTGCCGCAACCGCGTTGCCGCCCTTGGTCGCGCAAGCCGACAACAAAGAGATGCCGGCAGGATTGTGGGAAATGAAAATGAAAATGGAGATGCCTGGCATGCCCCCCGAGATGGCGGCGATGATGGGCGGCGGGCGCACTACGACGCATTGCGTGAAGCCGGGCGAGCGCAAATGGACTGACCGCGAAAAGAGCCCGCGCGACCAGAAATGTGAGCAGACCGATATGAAGGTCGATGGCAACAAGGTGTCCTGGAAAATGAAGTGCGTCGACGGCACTACCGGCGAAGGCACCATTACCCACAACGGCAAGGACGCCTACACCATGGACAACACGATGAAGACGGCGCAGGGCACCATGAAAATGCATATCGACGGCAAAAAGATCGCGGATACCTGCGATAAAAAATAAACCGTACATGCCAATGAAAAACGGGAGCCGCGGCTCCCGTTTTTTATTGCGGCTGCTGCCGACACGCATGCACTCAGATTGCCTGTTTCAACGTCGAGTAGCGGTTCTTCATCTCGGCCGGGAGGTGATACTGCAATTTGGTCAGCAACTCATCGTGCAGGGTCAATTCCTGCTGCCACTGCGCCTGGTTGACGGCGGTGATCCAGGTGAATTTGTCCTGCGGATAGGCGAGACCATTCCAGTCCAGATTGCTGTATTGCGGGATATTGCCCAGCGCCGTCCGTTGCGCCGGCGCCTTGCCTTCGACGCGCTCGACGATCCACTTCAGCACGCGCATGTTCTCGCCGAAGCCGGGCCACATGAACTTGCCGTTTTCATCCTTGCGGAACCAGTTGACGCAATAAATCTTCGGCGCCTTGGCGCCGGCCCTGGCGCCCATCTGCACCCAGTGCGCGAAGTAGTCCGACATGTTGTAGCCGCAGAACGCGATCATCGCGAAGGGGTCGCGGCGCACCACGCCGACCTGACCGGTAATGGCGGCGGTGGTTTCCGAACCCAGGGTGGCGGCCATGTATACGCCTTCGTTCCAGTTAGCGGCTTCGGTAACCAGGGGCACCGTGCTGGAGCGGCGACCGCCGAAAATGAAGGCCGAGATCGGCACGCCGGCCGGGTTGTCCCATTCCGGGTCGATCGAGGGGCATTGCGCGGCGGCCACGGTGAAACGCGAATTGGCGTGCGCGGCGAGGCGGCCGCAATCCGGTGTCCAGGCCTTGCCCTGCCAGTCGGTGAGTTGCGCCGGCGGCGTTTTCGTCATGCCTTCCCACCACACATCGCCCTCCGGGGTCAGCGCCACATTGGTGAAAATGGTGTTCGACTTGATCGACTCCATGCAATTCGGGTTGGTCTCATACGAGGTTCCCGGCGCCACGCCGAAAAATCCTGCTTCCGGGTTGATCGCATACATGCGTCCATCTTTGCCTGGCTTGATCCAGGCGATATCGTCGCCGATGGTGGTCACTTCCCAACCCTGCTTCTTGAACGGCTCGGGCGGGATCAGCATCGCAAAATTGGTCTTGCCGCAAGCCGAGGGAAACGCGGCGGTGACGTAGTGCTTCTTGCCTTCCGGGGTTTTCACGCCGAGGATCAGCATATGCTCGGCCAGCCAGCCTTCCTGCTTGCCCATCACCGAGGCGATGCGCAGGGCGAAACATTTCTTGCCGAGCAGGGCATTGCCGCCGTAGCCCGAACCGAAAGACCAGATCTCGCGGGTTTCCGGGAAATGCACGATGTACTTGTGTTCATGATTACAGGGCCAGGCCACGTCCTTCCGGCCGGCTTCCAGCGGCGCGCCCACCGAATGCAGGGCCGGCACGAATTCGCCATCGTCGCCGAGCACGTCCAGAACTTTTTTGCCCATGCGCGTCATCAGCTTCATATTGACCGCGACATAGGGGGAATCCGACAGTTCCACGCCGATATGGGCGATATGCGAGCCCAGCGGGCCCATGCTGAACGGCACCACATACATGGTACGACCGCGCATGCAGCCGTCGAACAATTTGTCGAGGGTGGCGCGCATTTCCGCCGGCGCGATCCAGTTATTGGTGGGGCCGGCGTCTTCCTGTTTCTGCGAGCAGATGAAAGTACGGTCTTCGACCCGCGCCACGTCGCTGGGGTCGGACAGGGCCAGATAGGAATTGGGACGCAGCTTTTCGTTCAGTTTCCTGAAGGTGCCGGCCGTCACTAGTTCGGCGCAGAGTCGGTTGTATTCTTCATCGGAACCGTCGCACCAGTAGATGCGGTCCGGCTTGGTCAATGCGGCGATCCGGTCGACCCAGGCGAGCAACTTGCGGTTGTTGGTCGGCGCGTCGTTGACGAGAACGGGCTTGGCGAGAGCGTGCATGGCGTTTCTCCGAAATTCTTGAGGGCGGAAGCGTGTTTGCGGAATCGCGCTGCGGGAATGACGCCCCAGCGGCACCGCAAATCTGGTATCGATTTTGCTGCTGTCACTAACCTGTCATTATCCCATAATGGGGATTGCCGCGAATCCGGCGGATTACGCTAATGGCGGTTTAAGCGCCTGCTGGCCGTAGGTTTCAAATTTATCCAGCACCGTCGCCATTTCGCTGTCCGCTAGCAATGCCGGCTTGCCGATCTGCAGGGTCTGCCAGTACATGCGCGCCAGGCTTTCGACCTCGACGGCCATCGCCAGCGCCCTGGGCAGGGACGGTCCCAGGGCGATCATGCCGTGTTGCGCCAGCAGGCAGGCGTGGCGCCCTTGCAGCGCCGCCAGCGCATGATCGGACAGCTGCTGGGTGCCGAAGGTGGCATAGGGGGCGCAGCGAATGTCCTTGCCGCCGGCAATCGCGATCATGTAGTGGAACGCCGGAATATCCTGCGCCAGGCAGGCGATGGTGGTGGCGAAGGCGGAATGGGTATGCACGATCGCGGACACTTCCTCGCGCGAGACATAGATATCGCGATGGAAACGCCATTCCGAGGAGGGCAGGGTATCGCCGTCGAATGTGCCGTCCATGCGCATCGCCACGATCTGCTCGGGCTTCGTTTCCTCATACGGAACGCCGGTCGGGGTGATCAGGAAGCCGCCGTCGACGCGGACGCTGACATTACCGGACTTGCCCTGGTTGATGCCGAGCGCGTTCATTTTTATCGCGGTGGCGATGACCTCGCGGCGCCGCGCCAGATCCGGGCGATGGTTGACGTCGAGAAAACTCATGGGACCATAACCTTTTCTTTGTGCAGCGATTCCAGCTGCGCCGGGGCGGCGATGCCGTGTTCGGTGATGATGCCGCTGATGAGTCGCGCCGGGGTGACATCGAAGGCGGGGTTGGCGACAGCGCTGTTTTCGTCGAGCAACAGAAAATCGCGCGTCAGGCCGTCATGCGCCGAGAGCCCGCGAAGATGGCGAATTTCAGCCCCATTGCGCTCCTCGATTTCAATTTTGTCCATGTCGCCGTGCCATTGCCAGTCGATGGTCGAGGTCGGCAAGGCAGCATAGAACGGAATGCCGTTATCGTGCGCCGCCAGCGCCTTCAGATAAGTGCCGATCTTGTTGGCGACATCGCCGCGGCGCGAGACGCGGTCGGCGCCGACCAGCACCATGTCCACCTGGCCATGCTGCATGAAATGCCCGCCGGCGTTATCGACGATATAGGTATGCGGCACGCCGTGTTCGCGCAGTTCCCAGGCGGTCAGCAGGCCCTGATTGCGCGGCCGGGTTTCATCCACCCAGACATGCACCGGGATGCCGCTGTCGTGCGCCAAATAGATCGGTGCGAGGGCGGTACCCCAGTCGACGGTGGCGATCCAGCCGGCATTGCAGTGGGTCAGGATATTGATGGGGCGCTGCTTTTGCTGATGCAGCCCGCGAATCAATGTCAGGCCATGTTCGCCGATGGCGCGATTGGCGGCGACGTCTTCGGCCGCGATGCGCCCGGCTTCCTGCCAGGCGGCCGCGGCGCGTGCCGTCGCGGCCAGCGGCTGGAGCAGGCTGCGCATGCGCGCGATCGCCCAGGCAAGATTCACGGCCGTGGGTCGCGTCGCCTGCAACAGCTGGCAGGCATGTTCCAGCGCCGTGTCCGCAGGGTCGTCGCGCATTGCCAGGGCAATGCCGTAGGCCGCGGTCACGCCGATCAGCGGGGCGCCGCGCACGCGCATGCTGCGGATCGCCTCGGCGGCCTGCGTCAACGTGTCGATTTCGTGGTCTTCGACCACGAACGGCAGCAAGGTCTGGTCGATGATCGAAAAGCTGCGCGCCGTTTCGCTGGCGCGGATGCTGCTGCGTGCTTTGCCGTGAACTTTCATGGCGCAATGTTAATGCATTCAAGCGATTGCGGTGGTTTTGGTACGACGTCAATGCCGCAGCTGCCGTGATTACGGCTGGAGTCCCGGAACCGGTTGCGCTATAATCTCAATTTCCTGCTGGGGGTAACCCTCATGACCAAGTACATCTTCGTTACCGGCGGTGTCGTTTCATCTCTGGGCAAGGGGATCGCGGCCGCGTCCCTCGCCTCCATTCTCGAATCCCGTGGCATCAAAGTCTCGATGGTCAAGCTGGACCCGTATATCAACGTGGATCCCGGCACCATGTCGCCTTTTCAGCATGGCGAGGTGTTTGTAACCGAAGACGGCGCCGAGACCGACCTCGATCTGGGCCATTACGAGCGCTTCGTCACGGCCAAGATGAAGAAGGCCAACAACTTCACCACCGGCCAGATCTACGAGCGCGTGATCAACAAGGAGCGCCGCGGCGATTACCTCGGCGGCACCGTGCAGGTCATTCCGCACATCACCGACGAGATCAAGAATTCCATCTATGCCGCAACGGTCGGTGCCGAAGTCGGCATCGTCGAGATCGGCGGCACCGTCGGCGATATCGAGTCCCTGCCGTTTCTGGAGGCGATTCGCCAGGTCGGCGTCGAGCTCGGCCGCGAGAACACCTGCTATATCCACCTGACCCTGGTGCCGTATCTGCCCTCCGCCGGCGAGATCAAGACCAAGCCGACCCAGCACAGCGTCAAGGAACTGCGCGAAATCGGTATCCAGCCCGATGTGGTGATGTGTCGCAGCGACCGCACCCTGCCCGAAGACGATCGCCGCAAGATCGCGCTGTTCACCAATGTGCAGGTGGGCGCGGTGATCTCCTGCTACGACACCGACTCGATCTACAAGATTCCGGCCATGCTGCACAAGCAGGGCCTGGATGAAATCGCCTGCCGCAAGCTGAACCTGACGCCGCGCCCGGCCGATCTGACCATGTGGGACAACATCGTCAATGCGCTCGAACATCCTGAACATGCGATCGACCTTGCCATGGTCGGCAAATACGTCGATCTCGCCGACTCCTACAAATCGCTGTCGGAAGCGCTGATCCACGCCGGCATCCATACCCGCACCAAGGTGCGCATTCATTACCTGGATTCCGAGCAACTCGAAGCCGAAGGCCCCGAAGGCGTGGCCAGGGCGTTGGCCAATATGGACGCGATTCTCGTTCCCGGCGGCTTCGGCAAGCGCGGCACCGAGGGTAAGATCGCGGCGGTGAAATATGCCCGCGAAAACAAGATCCCCTACCTGGGCATTTGCCTGGGCATGCAGATCGCCACCATCGAATTCGCGCGCAATGTGGTCGGCCTGGCCAATGCCAACTCGACCGAGTTCAACGCCGATACGCCGCACCCGGTGATCGCCTTGATTACGGAATGGCAGAACCGCGACGGCCAGGTGGAAAAGCGCGATACCAATTCCAATCTGGGCGGTACCATGCGTCTCGGCGCGCAGCCTTGCACGGTCAAGCGCGGCACCCTGGCGCATCGCATCTACCAGAGCGAGCATGTCAGCGAGCGCCACCGCCACCGCTATGAAGTCAACAACCACTATGTGCCGCGTCTCGAAGCCGCCGGCCTGCTGGTGTCGGCGCGCACCGATTCCGAGGCGCTGACCGAGATGGTCGAACTCGATCCGGCCAAGCATCCGCACCCGTGGTTCTACGGCTGCCAGTTCCACCCGGAGTTCACCTCCACGCCGCGCGACGGGCATCCGCTGTTCATCTCGTTCATCAAGGCCGCGCTCGGGCAGCACAACAGCGTGCACGGCGAAGCCGGCCTGCGTGTGGTCGGCGGCAAAGAGGTGAGCGCGTGAATGCGTTATACGGCTTTGCCGCGCGGGCACGGGTGGCTTGAAGCGGTATTCAAGCAGCCAACCAAGAATAATCAACCATATCCGGGGCCTGAAATTAAATGACTGCCATTGTTGATGTAATCGCCCGCGAAATTCTCGATTCCCGCGGCAATCCCACCGTGGAAGCCGACATCCTGCTGGAATCCGGCGTGATCGGCCGCGCCGCCGTGCCTTCGGGCGCCTCGACCGGCTCGCGCGAAGCCATCGAGCTGCGGGACGGCGACATGACGCGCTACCTCGGCAAGGGTGTGCTCAAAGCGGTGGAACACGTCAACACCGAGATCTGCGAGGCGATCATCGGCCTCGATGCCTCCGAGCAGGCGTTCATCGACAAGACCATGATCGAGCTCGACGGCACCGAAACGAAAGCGCGCCTCGGCGCCAATGCCATCCTGGCGGTGTCGATGGCCTGCGCCAAGGCCTCGGCGGATGAAGCGGGGCTCTCGCTGTACCGCTATCTCGGTGGCGCGGCGCCGATGCAGATGCCGGTGCCGATGATGAACATCATCAACGGCGGCGCGCATGCCGACAATGTGCTCGACATCCAGGAGTTCATGATCATCCCGGCCGGCCTGCCGACCTTCAAGGATGCCCTGCGCGCCGGCGTGGAGGTTTTCCACACCCTGAAGAAAATCCTGCATGCGGAAAAACTGAGCACCTCGGTCGGCGACGAAGGCGGCTTCGCTCCCAATCTCGCCAACAACGAGGCGGCGATTCAGTACGTGTTGAAAGCCATCGAAGAAGCCGGCTACATTCCGGGGCAGGACGTGATGATCGGCCTCGATTGCGCGGCCAGCGAATTCCGCAAGGACGGCAAGTATCGTTTCGAGGCCGAGAAACTTTCGTTCAGTTCGGCACAATTCACCGACATCCTCGCTACCTGGTGCGACAAATATCCGATCGTCTCCATCGAGGACGGCATGGCCGAGGACGACTGGGACGGCTGGGCGATCCTCACCGAAAAACTCGGCAAGAAAGTGCAACTGGTCGGCGATGACCTGTTCGTCACCAACACCAAGATCCTGCGCGAAGGCATCGCGCGCGGCGTGGCCAACTCGATCCTCATCAAGGTCAACCAGATCGGCACGCTGTCGGAAACCTTCGCCGCCATCGAGATGGCCAAGCGCGCCGGCTACACCTCGGTGATCTCGCATCGCTCCGGCGAAACCGAGGACACCACCATCGCCGATATCGCGGTGGCCACCAATGCGCTGCAGATCAAGACCGGCTCGGCCTCGCGCTCGGACCGCATGGCCAAGTACAACCAGCTGCTGCGCATCGAGGAAGAACTGGGCGACGCCGCCAGCTATCCCGGCAAAGCGGCGTTCTACAACCTGAAATGAGCCACGTGTCTCCATCGGCCAGGATGCGAGATTGAAATACTTAAGCTACGCGCTCATCGGCCTGTTGATCGCCATCCAGTATCCGCTGTGGCTGGGCAAGGGCAGCTGGTTGCGCGTGTGGGAAATGTCGCAGCTGGTCGATCAGCAAAAGGAAAAGAACCAGCAGCTGGCGGTACGCAATGCCGGGCTCGATGCCGAGGTGCGCGATCTGAAGCAGGGCACCGATGCGGTTGAGGAACGCGCGCGGGTTGAACTTGGCATGATCAAGACCAATGAAACGTTTTATCAGTTGATCGATAAATCGAAAGTGCAAGGCGGCAAATAGACGGCCGCGCTTGGCGCAATGCCGCTTTCAAAAAGCGAAACCCCAGCATTGGCGCGGCTTTTGGGGCAAAAATGCTTCGAGAGGTGCGCCAATGCTGGATCTACGTAAATTGTTTGTAACGCCCGAGACTTGTGAAGATATGTCGTCCCGGCTCATTTTCGTTTCCGGTCCGGGGCCCAATTTTGCTCGCATCATTGGATTGCGAAAATTGGATACCGGCCTTCGCCGGTATGACAGGTTTTGATGTTTACTTACTTTCCGCGTCGCTAAGCATCCGCCCGCTTTAATCGAGTCCACCATGAACATCGCCGCCGTCAAAAAATTCTGCGCCTCGCTGCCCGGCGCCAAGGGCGAAATTAAATGGCAGGTCGATCTGGTGTTCGTGGTCGGTGGCAAGATGTTCTGCGTGGCCTTCGAAGACAAGAGCAAACATGCCACGGTTTCATTCAAGGTCGATGACGATCTCTTCCTGCAATACACCGACCGCCCCGGCTTCATCCCCGCGCCCTACATGGCGCGCGCCAAGTGGGTGCAGGTCAACGATCTCAAAGCCGTCGGCGATGCCGAACTGAAAGCGCTGATCAAGCGTTCGCACGAACTGGTGTGCATGAAGCTGACGAAAAAACTGCGCGCCGAGCTGGGCCTGTTTTGAACGCTTGAATGACACGAACGATTCACCGAAAACCGAAAACGAAACCACCGCATGAACGCCGATCTCATCTCCGCCTTTGTCCTGCTGTTCCTGGTGCTCGATCCGCTGGGCAATGTGCCGCTGGTGGCGTCCCTGCTCAGGCAGGTCAAATCGACCCGGCGCGTGCGCGTGGTGCTGCGCGAATGCGCGCTGGCCTACGGCATCCTCGTCGTCTTCATGCTGTTCGGCCGGCAGTTTCTAGACTTGATGCACCTGTCCGAAATTTCCATGTCGATCGCCGGCGGCGTGATCCTGTTCATGATCGCGATCCGCATGGTGTTCAAATCGCCCGAAGGCATCTTCGGCGACACCTTGGACAGTGAGCCCTTCATCGTGCCCCTCGCCATCCCGCTGATCGCCGGCCCCTCGGCGCTGGCCACGGTGATGCTGATGGTCTCGCGCGAGCCCGCCAAGCTCGGCCTGTGGATCGTGGCGGTGACCGCGGCGATGCTGGTCTCGGCCCTGATCCTCAGCCTCGGCGAGCGCATCGAGAAGCTGTTCGGCAAAAGCGGCATGGAGGCCGTCGAACGCCTGATGGGTTTGATCCTGACGGCGATCGCGATCGAGATGTTGCTGGGCGGCGTGCGAGAGTTTGTATTGCAATTGAAGTAAGGCGGTCGCAAAGAGGAATTCGCAGAACGCCATTTGGCGCGGCTTCGCAGCCATTTTTGCCCCCCAACCCGCGTCAGTATTGGACTTCGGCTTTTTTCGTACAGCTATTCCGCGGTGAATGCCGCGATTGTTGGCATGAATGGCGAAGCAGGGGCGCCGCGCGTTTTTTATTCTGGCGCCCTCGACACGAATCGAACGTGTGACCCTCCCCTTAGGAGGGGGATGCTCTATCCACTGAGCTACGAGGGCAGCGCGGGAATTTTACACGAGCGCGCGGCCGGCAGGTGCGGCCGGCCGCCGCGACGTTAGAACGAGGGCACGATGATCGTCACGCGACGATTCTGCGCGCGTCCCTGCGGCGTGGCGTTGTCGGCGATCGGCTTGTCGAAGCCATAGCCCTTGCGGACAATATTGGCGACCGGCACACCGTTGCGGCCGAACTCGCTGGCAACCGCCTCGGCCCTGCGCAGGGACAGGGTGCGGTTCAGGTCCGCCGGGCCGACGTTGTCGGTATGGCCCTCGATGCGCAGATGATCGATGCCGACGGAGAGCAGGTCCTTCGCCATCTTCGCCACCGCGTTTTTGTCGTCCGGTTCCAGTGCGTCCGTGCCGGTCTCGAACAATATCGGCTTGGTGTTCAAGTTGAGCGACCAGCCGTCATCGCTGGGCGCGAATCCCAGACTCTTCAGGGTGGTGACCTGTGCGGCATTCAGCTTCGGCGCCGTGGTCTGACAGGCCGCCAGGGTGAACAGCAACGCGGCAAGCAGCACCATTCGCATGCCGAATCCAGGGGAGGATTTACCGTTCATTTTCATGTTTCTTTCCCTTTCCATTGCCATTGCCGTTTCCATTTCCCGTTCTTGCCGCCTGGTGAAGCAAAATCATGCCGGCGTTCCCGTGTGACCCGCATCGCCCTGCGCCGCCGCGACGCGGTAGGTGTCGCGCTGTCCTTCCTTGGCCTGGTACATGGCCCCATCGGCCGCCAGCAGCAACTGCTCCAGCGTGGTCGCATGCTCCGGCGCCACCGCAACGCCGACGCTGACGCTACCATTGAACGATTCCTCGGTCGATACCGCAATCGGGTCGCGCATGGCCGTGACGATCTTCTCCGCGATATTGGTGGCGTGGGCGATGCTCAGCAGGGGGGCGAGCAGGACCGCGAACTCGTCGCCGCCGAGGCGCGCGACCAGATCGCTGCGCCGGACGATGGAGCTCAGGCGCCGCGCCACCTCGATCAGCAGCTTGTCGCCGACCGCATGGCCGAGCCGGTCATTGATGGACTTGAAATGATCGTAGTCCAGGTAGAGCACGCCGACCATGGCGCGATTGTCTTTTTGCGCAGACAGCGCCCGCGCCAGGTGCTCGCGGAAATGCGCGCGATTGGCAAGCCCGGTGAGCCCATCATGCGTGGCCTGGTGCGATAGCGATTCGTTCACCGATTGCAGCTCCGCCGCCCGCGCCTTCTGCTCTTCTTCGTACTTCTGCAGTTCGGTCAGCAGGGCATTGAAATCTTCGCCGAGCTGGTGGATTTCCACCACCTTGGCCGGCGGTGCACGCCGGTCGAAGGTGCGGCTGACGCGCACCGCATGGGTCAGCGACGCCAGGCTGTTGAGCGGGGAAACGATTTCCTTCTGCACGCGCCGCGACAGTTGCGCGACCGCCAGCGCCACCAGCGCCAGCAGGATGAATACCGCGATGACGGTGCTGGCGAAGAACTTGACGTACACCACATTGGTGCCCTGCAGGGTGACGCGGCCGACGGTCTTGTTCTCGAGACGGATGTCGGCGGCGCTGCGCTGCGGGAACAACTTGTCGCCAAGCGCCGCGAAAGAGGATTCGAACAGGCTGTCCGGCTTGCGGCGGAAAGTGGCCAGGGGCTTGCCATTGCTGCCCACCACTTCGGCCGCGATCAGGTTTTCCTGTGAAGCGATGGTGTTGAGAATTTCCTGTGCCGACAGCGCGTCCTGGAACACCGTTGCCGCCTGCGCCGAGTAGGCGATGGAGTTGGCCACCAGTTGCAGATTCTGCGTGACGTAAACGCGCAGGTTGACGTAGGCGATGATGGTCAGTGCCAGCCATGCGCCGATGATGGCCATGGTGACGAGACCGATATTGGCTCGTCTGAGCGTCGCCAGCAGGGACAGGCGGTTGGCGCTCATGGCTGGACTTTCGGTTTGGCGCGGCCCAGCGACAGCACCTGGGGATTGACGCGCAGGCCGCTGCGCGCGATGGCGTCGAGATTGACGCCGAAACGGCTGGTGGACTCCTCGCTGTCCACGCAGAACATGCCGCCGTCGGAACAGAATTCCGGGCCCTCGCCGATCGTCAGGAACGGGCGCGCGACGAAGCGATTGAGCATGGCACGCTGCTTGGCCGTGTAGCGCGCGGCGAAGTACAGAACCTGGCAATCCGGGTTGTTGTCGGTGGTGCTGGCGATGCGCTGCACGTCGATGCTGCGCTGTGCCGAGCCCAGCGGGCCGGACTTCAGCAACTCCTTTGCGCCGGCGCCGTCACCGATGATGCACAGGCGCACCTGCTTGAGATCGGCCGGCCATTTGGTGTAACTGATAATGCCTTCAACCATGCCGGAAATAAGCGGTTTGCTGTCGGCGGGCAGTGTCGGCGGCGCGGCCTCGTTGACGGCGACAAGCGGGGGCGGCGTCTCAACCGCCCGGACTTGACCGCCGCATAGCGCCGCAGCACCGGCGGTGATCAGCAAACGGGCGAGTGCGTGGCGCAGGTTCATGGTAGCGGGACGCCTTTCGCGGCCGTATGCGCGGGTGCCGTCGGTCGACGCATCTTGCATTCGCAAGCGGCGCCGTATCCCGGGGGCAATTGAATCGGCGAATCAGGTGTTTTGCGCACGGATTGGAGTCTCGATTGTGTCGGGTTGTTGTCGACTCTGCGTCAGTAAGGGAAACGCCTAATGAAAGTCTACGTATTCCACAGCGTAAATCAAGGCAAGACTGTTGAAAGTTGTGTCGCATTGTGGCCGATTCCGGGCCGGGCGGCAGCGGCTTGCCGGCTGCATGCCCATATCCAAGGCGCCCGTCAGCGAATCTTCACACCCCGGGCATTCCCCCACCATGCCCTCGCCATGCCATCGACCCCCGCACCGCGCCAGCCTTTCGCCTGCATTGCTGCCCGTGGCCGGCCTTCAACTTCATCAAAACCCTTGCCAACGACGGTGCGGGTATACTCGCGGATCGCCGTGGGCGGCTTGCACTGTTGCGGCCGGGCTGGCTGCCGTACAGCGTGGCGATGCTGGGTTTCTGCCTGGTTTCCGATCTGCGCACGCTGTGGGTCGCGGCCCTGTTTTTCGGTTTTGCCGTGCCGATCAATGAAGGCGTTGAGCGCGCGATCATCGGCGATTACGCCAGGCCGGACGAGCGCGGTACCCTGTACGGCCGGTCTGTTCATCGGCTGGCTGTGACAGGCGCACGGCGCGGTGACGGCCCATGCTTTGCCGTCCTGGCGGGACTGGTGGCGGTGCTGATTCTTCACTTCCAGATAGCGGCGCGGATTTCGCAACCGGCCTGAGCGGTAACTGCCGTGGCGGGCCGGCGGGTCCGGCCTTCAACTTCACTGATTTTCATGCCTATTTTTCACGTAAAGAATTTATCGCTCGCGTTCGGCGATGCGAAACTCCTCGACGGCATCGATTTCGCCATCGAGGCCAATGAGCGCATTGCCCTGGTCGGCCGCAACGGCACCGGCAAGTCCAGCCTGCTGCGCATCATCGCCGGCGAAATCAAGCCCGACGACGGCGATGTGGCGCGCTCGGCCGAGCTCAAGCTCGCCTATGTGCCGCAGGAACCGGAATTCGATCCGACGCTGACGGTGTTCGATGCCGTCGCTGCCGGACTCGGCGGCGCGGCAGCGGACCTGATTGCCTATCACCATGCCCTGGTCGAGGCCGAGGCGGGCGATGCCGATGCCCTGGATCGCCTGGGCGATCTGCAGCATCGCCTGGAAGCCAGCGGCGGCTGGAGCGTCACCCAGCGCGTCACCTCGGTGCTGGATCGCCTGGGGCTGGATGCCGACAAGAGCATCGCGGGATTGTCCGGCGGCACCCTGAAGCGGGTGGCACTGGCGCGCGCGCTGGTCTCCGAGCCCGAGTTGTTGTTGCTCGATGAACCCACCAACCATCTGGACATCGCCTCCATCGACTGGCTGGAAAAGACGCTGGCGGCATTTTCGGGCGCCATCCTCGTTATCAGCCACGACCGGCGCTTCCTGGAGTCGTTCGCCACCCGCATCATCGAGCTCGACCGCGGCCAGCTCACGAGTTATCCCGGCTCGTTCGCGGAATACGAGCGGCGCAAGGAAGAAGCTCTGAATGCGGAAGCGCTGGCCAATGCGCGCTTCGACAAGCTGCTCAAGGAGGAAGAAGTCTGGATTCGCAAGGGCGTCGAGGCACGGCGCACGCGCAGCGCGGGCCGCGTGGCGCGCCTGCACGCCTTGCGCAACGAGCGCGCGGCGCGGCGCGAGCGCGCGGGCAATGTCAAATTCTCGGTCGGCGATGTGGAGCGCAGCGGCAAGATCGTCACCGAATTGATCGGTGTCTCCAAATCGTTCGGCGACAAGCCGGTGATACTGGATTTCAGCACGATCGTGCAGCGCGGCGACCGCATCGGCCTGATCGGCCCCAACGGCGCCGGCAAATCGACGCTGATGAAGATCATTCTGGGCGAATTGGCGTCCGACCGCGGCGAAGTGAAACGCGGCACCCAGCTGTCGATCGCCTATTTCGACCAATTCCGCGAGGCGCTTGATGACGAATCGGCATTGGCCGAAGTGATCAGCCCCGGCTCGGATTTTGTCGACATCGGCGGCACCCGCAAGCATGTGATTTCATACCTGGGCGATTTCCTGTTCCCGCCGCAGCGCGCACGCGCCAAGGTGAAATCGCTGTCCGGCGGCGAGCGCAACCGCCTGCTGCTGGCGCGCCTATTCGCCAAGCCGGCCAATTTCCTGGTGCTCGACGAGCCCACCAACGATCTCGATATCGAAACTCTCGACCTGCTGGAAGAACTGCTACAGGGCTATGCCGGCACGGTGCTGGTCGCCAGCCATGATCGCGCCTTTCTCGATAATGTGGCAACCCAGGTGCTTGTGTTCGAAGGCCAGGGAGTGGTTCGTGAATTTGCCGGTGGCTATAGCGACTGGCAGATGCAGCGCGCGTCGATGGCGGCGGTGGCCGCGACGACCAATGCTGCGCCAAGGGCCGCTGACAAGGGCGCCCCGGGTAATGCATCAACGGAGGTACGCAATCGGCGGACGGTCAAACTCAGCTCCAACGAGCAGCGCGAACTTGATGAATTGCCGGCGCGTATCGACGCACTCGATAAACGCCTCGCCAGCCTGCAGCAAGCCATGGCGGATCCGGCCAATTATCAGGGCGCGGCTGCAGCCGACAAGCTGAAGGTATTGCAGGACGACGTGGCCAAAGCAGAGGCAGAGCAGGCAAAGGCCATGGCCCGCTGGGAAACGCTGGAGGAAAAGCGGTTGCAGTCGGAAGGGGCTTAGCAATTTGTGGCAGTAGATAAGGGGAGTGGGATTCGCCCACATTCTGCGGGCCGCGGTTGGCCCTGCATGGCCAACCCTTCGAATCCCGCGCGTGAGCCAAGCAATTGGCTCACTTCTCACCACTAAACAAAAAACGCCCTGATGGGCGTTTTATCAATTTGGCGGAGAGGGTGGGATTCGAACCCACGGTACCTTTCAGTACGCCTGATTTCGAGTCAGGTACATTCGACCACTCTGCCACCTCTCCGGCGTCTGGTCTTTGGTGCGAAGGCGCGATTATAGCGATTCGGGGGGCTGCTTACAAATCTTTGCGCAGGCCGCAACCTCCCGCCGCATGCTGCAATGGTGAAAATCTGCCTGTCATCGCTGTTGGCAGGTTTGATGGCGTTTGATGGCGATCGTTTGCGGGATAATGCAGGCCGTGCCCGGATCCGGGCAAATCTATCTGGGGCAATGTGAAGGTTAAGGCCGATTCATCTGGCGCTGCCAATGCAGCGCATATCGACTGGTGGGGCGTCTGGCTGGTGCTGTTTTCGGCGGTGGCATTTTCCGCCAAGGCGATTTTCGTCAAGCTCGCTTACGGCGCCGGCGGTGCGGCTGTCATCAAGCCGATCGACCCGGTCACCTTGCTTGCGCTGCGCATGTGGTTTGCCGCGCCCGGGTTCCTTGCCCTGATCTGGTGGATGCGCCGCCAGAACGCCGCTGCAATCGGACCCGCCAACGCGTCTTCCCTGCGCCTGGCCAAACGCGACTGGCTGGCGGTGATCGGTCTCGGCTTCCTCGGCTACTATGCCGCCAGTCTGCTCGATTTCCAGGGCCTGCAGTACATCTCGGCCGGCCTTGAACGCCTCATCCTGTTCCTGAACCCGACCATCGTGGTGTTGCTGTCGGTGCTGTTCCTCGGTTATCGCATCGTGCGCCGCGACTTGCTGGCGCTGGGCCTGAGCTACGCGGGTATTGCGCTGGTGTTCGTGCACGATCTCAATCTCAGCGGCAATGTACTTCTCGGCAGCGGTTTGGTGCTGGCCAGCGCGCTGGCCTATGCCGGTTACCTGGTCGGCGGCGGACATATGGTGCAGCGCATCGGTTCGCTGCGCTTCGGCGCCTATGCCTCGCTGGCATCGACGGTGTTCATTACCCTGCATTTTGTGCTGTTCAACCGGTTCGAGGCGCTCGATCAGCCGCCGCACGTTTATGCGCTGGTGGCGATGATGGCGATCGTTTCCACCGTGCTGCCGATCGTGCTGATGGCCGAAGGCATGCGCCGCATCGGCTCATCCAATGCCGCCATGATCAGCGCCGTCGGCCCGGTGATGACCATCTTCCTGGGGTACATCTTTCTGGCCGAGCCGATCACCGTCATCCAGTTGGGCGGCGCGGCCCTGGTGGTGGCGGGCGTGCTGATCATCAGCCTCAAAAAAAAAGGCCGTTCGGCCGCGTAGGGCGGGGCCGCCGCGCCGCTTGGCGCGGGCCTGGCGGGCATGCGGTGATGCCGCAGTGCAGCATGAGTTTTGTATAATGGCGATTCTGCACAACCCATAACTTCCCTACCGCTGTCCAGTTTCCATACCCGCCCTCAAGGAGCACTCATGAAAAAACCCATGCGCGTCGCCGTCACCGGTGCCGCTGGTCAAATCGGCTACAGCCTGCTGTTCCGCATCGCCTCCGGCGAAATGCTCGGCAAAGACCAGCCTGTCATCCTGCAACTGCTGGAAATCCCCGACGAGAAGGCGCAGAAGGCACTCAAGGGCGTGATGATGGAAGTCGACGATTGCGCCTTTCCGCTGCTCGCCGGCATCAGCGCGCATTCGGACGCGATGACCGCGTTCAAGGATGCCGATGTGGCCCTGCTGGTCGGCGCGCGTCCGCGCGGCCCGGGCATGGAGCGCAAGGATTTGCTCGAAGCCAATGGCGCCATTTTCACGGTGCAGGGCCGGGCGCTGGATGCCGTTGCCTCGCGCAATGTCAAGGTGCTGGTGGTCGGCAACCCGGCCAATACCAATGCCTATATCGCCATGAAATCGGCGCCCGGCCTGCCGCGCGAACAATTCACCGCGATGCTGCGCCTCGATCACAACCGCGCGCTGTCGCAACTCGCCGGCAAGACGGGCAAGCCGGTGGATGCCATCGAGAAAATGATCGTCTGGGGCAACCACTCGCCAACCATGTATCCCGATTACCGCTTCGCCACCATCGGCGGTGCTGCCGCGCCTGCATTGGTGAACGATGAAAACTGGTATCGCAATACCTTCATCCCCACCGTCGGCAAGCGCGGCGCGGCGATCATCGAGGCGCGCGGCCTGTCTTCCGCCGCATCGGCCGCCAATGCCGCCATCGACCATGTGCGCGACTGGGTGCTGGGCAGCAATGGCAAATGGGTGACGATGGGCATTCCCTCCGACGGCAGCTATGGCATTCCCGATGGCGTGATGTACGGCGTTCCCGTCATCTGCGCCAATGGCAAGTACGAACGCGTCAAAGGCCTGGCGATCGACGATTTCTCGCGCGGCAAGATGGACGCGACGCTGAAAGAACTGGAAGAAGAGCGCGCCGGCGTGGCGCATCTGCTGAAGTAATCCGGTCCGCAAAAAACAAAAAGGCCGCAGAGCAATCTGCGGCCTTTTTTATTCCTGGCGGACGTCGCTAGCCCAGTTTCAGGCGGTCGCCGTAATTCACCAGCAGCGCGCCGACCATCACCAGCACCGCGCCGACCAGGCGCGCGCTGCCGATCTCGCGGGTGGCCAGGCCCAGCAGGCCAAAGCGGTCGAACGCCAGCGAGCCGAGCATCTGCCCGGCGATGATCAGGCAGGACATATCGGCGAGGCCGATGCGCGGCGCCAGCATGGTGGTGCCGAACACGAACATGGCGCCGATCAGGCCGCCGGCAAATTGCCACAGCGCGGCGTCGCCGAGCTTTTGCACGCTCAGCAGTTTTTCGCCCGAGGCGATATTGATCACCAGCAGCGCAACCGTGCCGACGATGAACGAGATCAGGGCCGCGAATACCGCGCCGCTGTCCGCGGTGACCTTGAGCGAGTGGTTGAGGGCGGCCTGCACCGGCACCAACACGCCGATCAGGAAGGCCAGTCCGAGCAAGGCAAATTGCATGGTTCTCTCCGCGGTTGAATGGTCATCTGCATGGGCAGTGCCGATAGATGAAAATATCAAACTCCAGCACTGGTGCGGCTTCCCAAGAAAAAATGTCTGGAGAAGCGCACCAATGCTTGATTTATGTAAATGGTTACTTCTCGAAACTCTCAAATTTCGTCATTCCGGCTTATTTTGGTAATTGAGCCGGAATCCAGTCCTTTGTATTATCAAACGCTTGGAGGGACTGGGTCCCAGCCTGCGCTGGGACGACGAAGTTTTTAGAAGTTCTCAAATGTAAATTGTTCGAAACTTCAACAGTTCGTCATTCCAGCGCAGGCTGGAATCCAGTCCGTCGTTGAATCAAACAATTGGCAGGACGTGGGGTAAAAGCATGCCTTCACGCCTGCGCGGGGACGACGGATTATAGCGATACATTCAGCAATCAATGATCCGCTCAGTGATCAGATTTCATCCCGGCTTTTTTGGCGATGCGGCTGAGGCGTTCGCGCTCGCTGGTGATGAATGCCGTGAAATCCGCAACGCTGCCCGGCACCGGCTCGATGCCGCTGGGGATCAGCTTGTCCCGAAGCTCCTTGGACTTTAGCGCGCCCTGGATTTCCGCATTCATGCGTTCGATGATCGCGGCTGAGGTGCCCTTGGGGGCGAACAGCCCCGCCCAGTGGCCGATGCGCACGTCCTTGAAGCCTTGCTCGGCCGTAGTGGGAATATTGGGGTAGGCGGTCATGCGCGCCTCCGAGGTGGCCGCCAGCGCTTTCAGGGTGCCGGCCTTGATATGCGGCAGCACCACCACGCTCGATTCCGATGTGGCCGTGACCTGGTTGCCCAGCACTGCAGTGACGCTTTCCTGGCCGCTCTTGAAGGGAATGGCGGTGAAGTTGGCGCCGCTGCCTTCCTTCAACATTTCAATCACGAAATGCGGCGTGCTGCCGCTGCCGGCGGTGGCGAAATTGGCGCCGTCCTTGCCCTGTTTTTTGGCGTACTCGACGAACTCCTTGAGGTTGTTCACCGGCAGGCTGGGATGCACCACGATCACCGAGGGGCTGGAAGCGATCATCGCCACCGGCACGATATCGCTGTCGGCATAGGAAATCTTGTCGTTGAGGAAGCTGTTGGTCACCACGCCGGCCGAGCCGATCAGGAAGGTGTAGCCGTCGGGCTTGCTCTTGGTCACATAGTCGGTGCCGATCACGGTGCCGGCGCCGGGCTTGTTCTCGATGATGATCGGCTGGCCGAGGCGGCGACTGACGGCTTCGGCTGCCGCGCGCGCGACCACATCGTTGGCGCCGCCGGCGGTGAACGGCACCACCCATTTGATCGGGCGGTCCGGCCAGGTTTGTGCGCCGGCCTGGGAGGTGCCGAGCAGGAACGAGGCGGCGGCAAGCAGGGCGACGCTGATTCTGGTTTTCATGTGTTCTCCTCGAAAGTGAATGGAATTTTTATTTGACGCTGTTTGCAGGTGACGGCATGACCTGCAGCAGCACGCCGGAAGCCTGTGACGGGGCGCGATACACCCGCTGCGTCGCCGCCTTGAAATCCTCCGGCTTGGCATCGGGAATGCGCATGAACACCTGCGGATTGCGATCGATCAGCGGGAACCAGGACGATTGCACCTGCAACATGATGCGATGGCCGCGGCGGAAATTATGCAGCATATCGGGAATGTCGAAGTTGATGGCCGTGACCGCCCCCGGAATCATCGCCTCGGGTTTTTCCATGCTGTTGCGAAACTTGCCGCGCAAGGGTTCGCCGCGCACCAGTTGCTGATAGCCGGCCTTGCGGATTTTCGGCGGTGGAATATCTTTCGGACGATCCGCATTGCCGGCGGCTCCGCTGGCAGATTCGTCTTCCCATTCCGGCGGATAGACGTCGATCAGCTTCACCACCCAATCGCTGTCCGTGCCGGTCGTCGAGACAAACAGGCGCGGCGAAATCGGCCCGGCGATGGTCACGTCCTCTTCCAGCGGCTCGGTCTGGTAACTCAGCACATCGGTGCGGGTGGAGGCGAAGCGCTGGTCGCCGATCACGTATTCCTGCGGCACATTCGGCGCCGTGTAGGCGATGAAAGGCACCGGCTTGGCGGGATCGCTCACATATTCATCGAAGCTGGTCTTGTCGTTGCGCGGCGCATCGAAGGACAAGGCGCCGCCCTCGCGGAAATACAGCGTTTTGGCCTGCACCTGCTTCGGCGGCCACTGCGGGAACTGGCGCCAGATATTGGTGCCGGTCTCGAACACATAGGCTTCCGGCAGTTTGGCGTCGCCATTGCCTTTCAGATACTGCTCGAAGAACGGCAACTGGATTTTTTTCATGAAGAACTCGCTGTTCTTCATCGCGAAGTCAACCATGCCGAGATGCGCGCCCTCGGTGCGCGCCCAGCCGCCATGCACCCAGGGGCCCATCACGATGCCGTTGTAAGCGCCGCTGTTGTACTTCTTGATGGCGCGATAGGTCAGGAAGGGGCCCATCGGGTCTTCCAGGTCGAACCAGCCGCCGACCGTCAGCACGGCGGTCTTCACGCCCTTCATGTGTGCGGAAATATTGCGCGATTTCCAGTAGTCGTTATAGACATCGTTGTCGATGCCGTTTTTCCAGGCGAAATGTTCGGGCCCGGACAGCAGCTTGTCGAGATTGGCGATGGTGCCGTGTTTCAGGAAAAACTGGTAGGCATCCTCGGTTTCATATTCGAAACGATCCCATTTTTTCGGCTGCACCGTCGGATTTTTCTGCTGCTTGAAGGCCGAGTAGAAACCGAAATTGGAGGCCAGCATGAAGGCGCCGCCGTGGTAGGAATCGTCGCCCATGAACATATCGGTGACCGGCGCCTGCGGCGAAGCCGCCTTGATGGCCGGGTGCGAATCGATGATGCCGGCCGAGACATAGAAGCCCGGATAGGAAATGCCCCACATGCCGACCTTGCCGTTGTTGTTCGGGATGTTTTTCAGCAGCCACTCGACGGTGTCATAGGTGTCGCTGCTTTCGTCGATGTCCTTGGCCGAGGCCTTGGCCGGTTTATGCGGCGTCATTTCCAGCCACACGCCCTCCGACATATAGCGGCCGCGCACATCCTGGAATACATAGATGAAACCGGCCTTGTCGAAGTCCTCGGTCGGGCCCAGCGTCTTTTTGTAAAAGTCGGTGCCATAGGGCGCCATGCTGTATGGCGTGCGCACCATCAGGAACGGCCAGGGCTTGCTTGCATCCTTAGGCACGTAGACCGAGGTGAACAGTTTCACGCCGTCGCGCATCGGCACGCGGAATTCGTACTTGGTGTAATTGGCCTTGACGTCATATGGGGCCGCCGCCGGTGCGGGCTGGGCCTGCAGCGGTGTTAATGGCGTGGTGAAAGCGAAAACGAGGGCGGCAACAGGCGCGAGCACAACGGCGCCGAATCGGCTCAACATGGATGATTCTCCCTTAATGATGAAGATCTGAAATGCGTGAATTATTTGTGGTTGGCCGCCCAGGCGTCGCGCAGCGTCACCGCGCGGTTGAAAACGGGGGCGCCCGGTTTCGAATCGACGCGATCGGCGACAAAATAACCATGCCGCTCGAACTGGAAGCGCTCGTCCGCCCTGGCATTTCGCAGTGACGGCTCCAGCCAGGCGGTGATCACCTGCTTGGCATGCGGGTTGATGTCGTCGAGGAAGTTGCCGGTTTCGCGTCCCGGATGCGCGACCTTGAACAGGCGGTCGAACAGGCGCACTTCGCATTCGTAGGCCTGCGCGACCGAAATCCAGTGGATATTGCCCTTGACCTTGTAGGCATCGGCGCCCGGCGTGCCGGATTTGGAATTCGGCAGATATTCGCAATGCACGGCGACCACTTTGCCGCCCGCATCCTTGTCGCAGCCGATGCACTTGAGTACATAGCCGTAGCGCAGCCGCACCATATTGCCCGGGAACAGACGGAAATAGCCCTTGGGCGGTGTTTCCTCGAAGTCTTCGCGTTCGATCCACAGCTCGCGCGAGAACGGCACCGCGCGCTTGCCCAATTCGGGTTTTTGCGGATGATTGGGCGCGAAACAGTCTTCGCTCTGCGCGGCCGGGTAGTTGTCGATGATCAGCTTCAGCGGGCTCAGCACCGCCATGCGCCGCTCGCAGGCCTCGTTCAATACTTCGCGCTGCGCATCTTCCAGCACGCTCATGTCGATCCAGGAATCGGATTTGGATACGCCGATGCGTTGCGCGAACAGTCTGAAACCTTCCGGCGTGAAGCCGCGTCGGCGCGCGCCGACGATGGTCGGCATGCGCGGATCGTCCCAGCCTTCGACATGTTTCTGGTCGACCAGCTGTTTCAGATAGCGCTTGCTGGTGATGATGTACGTCAGATTGAGGCGCGAGAACTCGATCTGCTGCGGCAGCGGTTTGGCCAGCAGGCCGAACTCGGCGAGCTTGGCCAGCAGCCAGTCATACCAGGGGCGCTGATCCTCGAACTCCAGGGTGCAGATCGAGTGGGTGATGTTTTCCAGCGCGTCCTCGATCGGGTGCGCATAGGCGTACATCGGATAGATGCACCATTTGTCGCCGGTGCGATGATGGTGCGCATGCTTGATGCGATAGACGGCCGGGTCGCGCAGATTGATGTTGGGCGAGGCCATGTCGATCCTGGCGCGCAACACATGCGAGCCCTCGGCGTGCTTGCCGTCGCGCATTTCGCGGAACAGCGCGAGATTCTCGGCCACGCTGCGATTGCGAAACGGGGAATCCTTGCCCGCTTCCGTCAGCGAACCGCGCGCCAGGCGCATCTCCTCGGCCGTTTGCGAATCGACATAGGCCAGGCCATGCTCGATCAGCTGCTCGGCGAATTGATAAAAATAGTCGAAGTAATCGCTGGCGAAATACAGATGCTCGCGGCCGAAGGCCGAATAATCGCCACCCAGCCAGTGCACCGAATCGATGATCGAGTCGACGTATTCCTGCTCTTCCTTTTCCGGATTGGTGTCGTCGAAGCGCAGATGGCAGACGCCGGCGTAATCGGCGGCCAGCCCGAAATTGAGCAGGATGGATTTGGCGTGGCCGAAATGCAGATAGCCGTTCGGCTCGGGCGGGAAACGGGTGCGGATTTTTGCCGGATCGGCCGGCGCGGGCGTCTGCACTGCCGCCGGACCGGGCAGGCCGGCCCAATGGCGCGTCGCATATTTTCCGGCGCTTAAATCGGCATCGATGATGTTGCGGATGAAATTGGTGATGTGCGCGCCGTCCGCTGCCGGCGTGGCCGGGCTGGAGGTGTTTTTTGCGGGGGATTTATTGCCGGTGGCCATATGGCGTGGAGGGTCTTCGGATGTTTTTGGAGTGCAAACCGCTATTGTGGCTTGGAAAGGCAGGCTGCGCCAAATCCGCATGTGCGGCGGCCCGGCATGCGGCCGCGATCCCTCCTGCGCCGCTGTGTAAGGCCACTGTAAGCGCCACTGCCTAGTCTGGCGGGGCGTTACAGCAATACACGTACGACGTAAAAATGCAGCTGCGGAAAACGTCGGTCATTCCCCTGACCCAAGAGACGATCGCCAGGCTCGCCGTCATTCGATAACCGCAATGTAATCTCGGACCCGTAATGCCCAGTCATACCCTCTTCAAGGGCGGTGCTTCGACGCCGTGCCTGATTTTTGTCTTCGCGCTTGCCATGCCGTTGTCGGCGGCGGCCCAGTCCTGTCCGCCACTATCGTCATTATCGTCGGGCGTCGAAGGGCTCACCCTGGGTCTGGCCGAATCGCGCCTTGCATCCTGCAATCGCGATGTGCTGGCGGCACGGCGCGCCCTGGAAGCCGCCGAAGCGGACCGCATCACCGCCGGCCAGCGGCCCAATCCCAATCTGACCCTGGGCGCCTCGAACATCAATCCCCATGCGGGCGTCGGCGGCGGACCGCTGCGCGATAAAACCATCGACAGTTCCGTTCGTCTCGACCAGCTGGTCGAGCGCGGCGGCAAGGGCGCCTTGCGTGAACAGCAGGCCGATGCGGCGGTGGCCGCTGCCCGCGCCGATCTTGCCGATGTGCTGCGCCAGCAGCGCCAGCAATTGCGGCAGAATTTTTTTGAGCTGGCCTTCCAGCAGGCACGCGTGACGGTGCAGCGCGAATTCATGAGCTATGCGCAGGAAAGCCGCGCGGCCGCCGAAAAACGTCTCACGGTCGGCGATGTGGCGCCCAGCGAGGCCAATCGTTTTCGCCTCGACGAAGTGCGCGCGCAGAGCGATCTGCGTCAGACTGAAGTGGATATTCGCAAGGCGCGCGCCGACTTTGCACGATCGATCGGCGCCGAACAGGCGGCGGTCGGCATCACCGTGGCGCCGAGCGAATTGCCGTCCGTCGATGCCGCCGCAACAGGCGACTTCAATCCCGAGCAGCGCGCCGACATCGTCGCTGCGATGCGGCGCATTGAAGCCGCCGAGGCCGCACGCCGCCTGGCCTCCAGCATTGCCACGCGCGATGTAACGCTCAGTGCGCAGCTCGATCGCTGGCCCGCCTCGAATACCGATCCGCAGGGCACCGGCAATTCCTTCGGCTTGTATGTATCGGTTCCGCTGCATGTGCGCCACGCCAACGAGGGCGAGGTCAAGCGCGCGGCGGTCGATTTGCAAGCGGCGCGCGACACCCTGGCGCGACTGAAGGCGCAGGCCGAGGCCGAGGCGCGCATCGCCGTTGACGGCTGGCAGGCTGCGACCGAGCGCGTCTTGCGTATTGAACGCGATGTGCTGCCCCTGGCGCGCGAAGTCGCGCGCGGCGCCGAATTCGCCTACCGCAAAGGGGCCACCGGCGTACTCGACCTGCTCGATGCGCGCCGCGTATTGAAACAAGTGGAACTCGATGCTGCCGCGGCCCGCGCCGACGCCGGCAAAACCTGGGCGCAGTGGGCGGCCGGCACCGAATTGATGAAGGAAGAAAATCCATGAACGCATTCCTGAAACCGCGCCAGCTCGCCAGGGTCGCACTGGCGCTGTCCATGATCGCGGGCCTCTCCACCACCCTTACGGCCTGCGAACACAAGACCGAGGCTATCGCCGATGACGCGCCCAAGATCAACGGCGAGACTATTGTTTTCCCGGCATCGAACCCCGCGCTGAAAAATATCCTCACCGCTAAAGTCGATGTGCCGCGCGACCGCCAGCTCAATGTACCCGGCCGCCTGGTCTGGGACGAAGACCATACAGTGCGCGTGTTCACGCCGTTTGCCGGCCGGGTCAGCCGCGTCGTCGCCAATGTAGGCGACCGTGTGGCCGCCGGCCAGGTGCTGGCGGAACTGCAATCGCCCGATTTTGCGATTGCCCAGTCGGACGCGCGCAAGGCGCAGGCCACCCTGACCGTCACGCGCGCGACGCTGGCGCGGATGAAGGAACTGGCTGCCAATGGCATTGCCGCCGGCAAGGATCTGTTGCAGGCCGAGGCCGATTACGCCAATGCCGAGGCCGAGGCCAATCGTGCCGAGGCGCGCCTCAAACTCTACGGCAACCGGAAAAACATCGGCCGGCAGGATGTCGACCAGCCGCAAATAGACCAACGATTTGCCCTGGTCAGTCCGATCGCCGGTATCGTGGTCGAACGCACTATCAACCCGGGGCAGGAACTGCGCCCCGACCAGCCCGGCGCGCCGCAATTTGTGGTGACCGACCCGAGCAAATTGTGGGTGCAGCTGGATGCGGCCGAAGCCGACCTCGGTTTCCTCAAACCGGGCACGCCCATCCTGGTGATGAGCAACCAGTATCCGGACGACAACTTTGCCGGCGAGCTGAAGCAGATCGCGGATTTCATCGACCCGGTATCGCGCACCCTGAAGCTGCGCGGCAGCGTGGCCAACGCCGATCGCCGCCTCAAGGCCGAGATGTTCGTCAATGCGCGCATCGCGATGCCCAAGGGCGATTACCCGACGGTGCCGGACAAGGCGGTGTTCCTCGACGGCATTCGCCGCTTTGTGTTCGTCAAGAGCGGCCCGCGGCAATTTGCGCGGCGCGCCGTCAAAGTCGGCGCCGAAAGCGGCGGCATGGTGCCGGTGCTGGGCGGATTGCGCGAGGGCGAGGAGGTCGCCATCTCGGGCAATCTGTACTTGCAGCAGATGATCGCCACGGCCCGCGTCAATGAAGATGCGCTCGACCTGACGGTGCCGCCGGCCCGGCCGGAGGGCAAGACCGCCGCCGGTGCGGATGCCAGGCCGGAAGTCAAGGCGGCAGCCAACAAGCCATGATGAATCGCCTCATCACCTTTTCGCTGAAGCAGCCGCTGTTCGTGCTGCTGGGCACGGTGCTGTTCATCGGCGGCGGCGTGCTTGCCTTCCTCAATCTGCCGGTGGAAGCGTTCCCCGATGTCTCGGATACCCAGGCCAATGTGATCGCCTTGTATCCCGGCCATGCCGCCGAGGAAGTCGAGCGCCAGGTCACGATCCCGATCGAGACCGCGCTATCCGGCATGCCCAATTCGGTGCGCATGTTTTCGCACACCCAGTTCGGCTTGTCATACATCATCCTCACCTTCAACGACAAACCCAGCGACCAGATCGTGCGCCAGCAGGTGATCGAGCGTTTGCGCGGCATCGATCTTCCCGACGGCGTGCAACCGGATCTGGCGCCGCTATCCACCGCGATCGGCGAGATTTTCCGCTTCCGTTTGCGCGGGGACGCCTACACCGCGCAAGAGCTGCGCACCCTGCAGGACTGGGTGGTGGAAAAACAGTTGCGCCAGGTGCAGGGCGTGGCCGATCTGGTCACCATGGGCGGCACCATCAAGCAATACGAGGTCAATCCGGACCTCGCCAGGATGCGCGATTACAAAGTCACCCTCGCGCAACTATTCAGTGCCTTGCAGCGCGCCAATTCCAATGCCGGCGGCGGCGGGGTCACGCAGGGTCGCCAGCAGTTCCTGGTACGCAGCCTCGGCAGTTTCAAGACCTCGGCCGATATCGCCCAGGTGGTGGTGGCCGAGAACCATGGCACGCCGATCCTGGTGCGCGATGTGGCGCAGGTCAAGGTCGGCAGCGCGCCGCCGCAAGGCCTGGTCGGACAAGATGATGCCGACGATATCGTCAACGGCATCGTGGTGATGCGCAAGGGCGAAAATCCGTCGACGGTGCTGGCGGGACTGAAGGAAAAAATCGCCTTCGTCAACCAATCGATCCTGCCCAAGGGCGTCGAGATCGTGCCCTACTACGATCGCTCCTGGCTGATCGGCAAGACCCTGCGCACGGTGTTCAGCAACCTGACCGAAGGCGCGATGCTGGTCACCCTGATCCTGTTCATTTTCCTCGGCAATCTGCGCGCCGCGTTGATCGTCGCCGCGATCATTCCGCTGGCCCTGCTGGCGACTTTTCTGGGCCTGACCTTCGTCGGCATCCCCGCCAATCTGCTGTCGCTGGGCGCAATGGATTTCGGCATCATCGTCGACGGCGCCGTGATCGTGGTCGAGAACATCGTCTATCGATTGTCGCTGCTGAAGGAAAGCGGCGTGGCCGATGCGGAGTCGCGCTTCATCGCGATTCGCGACGCGACGGTGGAAGTGGGGCGGCCGACATTGTTCTCGATGATCATCATCATCGCCGCGCATATTCCCATCTTCACCCTGCAGCGCCATGAGGGCCGCATCTTCTCGCCCATGGCCTGGACCGTGACCTCGGCCCTGATCGGCTCGCTGATTCTGTCGCTGACCCTGGTGCCGCTGCTGACCTATCTCTTCCTCAAGCACGATGTGCCGCATGGCGATAACCGCCTCGTCGCCAAATTGAAATCCTGGTACGCGCCGATACTGCAATGGGCGCTGATCCGCCCCAAGGCCGTCATCGCCACCGCCGTGGCGGCGCTGCGGCTGAGCCTGGCCGGTGCCACGCAAATGGGCAGCGAGTTTTTGCCGGAACTCAATGAAGGCTCGATCTGGGTCAACGTGACGCTGCCGCCATCGGTGTCGCCTGCCGAAGCGCAGGAACAGGCGCGCGCCATCCGCCGCGCGCTGCGCAGCGTGCCCGAGGTCGCCACCGCCATCTCCAAAGTAGGGCGGCCCGATGACGGCACCGACCCGAAGATTTTCAACATGGCCGAGGTGCTGGTCGACCTGAAGCCGGAAGTCGAATGGCGGCACGGCAAGAGCAAGGAGGACATCATCAAGCAACTCGATGCTGCCGTGTCCGCGTTGCCGGGTGTGGAGCCTTCGTTCTCGCAGCCGATTCGTGACAATGTGCTGGAATCGATTTCGCAGATCGACGGGCAGATCGTCATCAAAGTGCGCGGCGACGACCTTGATCGCCTCGTCGGCCATGCCGAAAAAATTCTCGGCCAGATCGCCAGCGTCGATGGCGTGGTGCGTGCCTTCATCGACCGCGCCGGCACGCTGCCGCAGTATGTGCTCGATATCGACCGCGCCGCCGCCGCGCGCTACGGCATCAATATCGGCGACATCCAGGACCTGATCGAAACCGCCGTCGCCGGCAAGGCCACCTCGGAACTGTGGGAAGGCGAAAAGCATTTCAGCGTGGTGGTGCGCCTGAAGGATGCCGAACGCGCGCTGCCGAACCTGCCCAATCTGCTGGTCGCCAGCCCGAATGGTGCGCAGGTGCCGCTGTCGCAACTGGCGCGGTTCAAGAGTGTTTCCGGCGCCATGAACATCGCCCGCGAGAACGGCCGCCGCGTGGTCTCGATCGGCGTGTTCATTCGCGGCCGCGACATGGGCAGCGTGGTCAAGGACATGCAGGCCCGCGTCGCCGGCGGCGAAGCGCAGGGCAAGGAAAAGGCGGACAACGCTGACGCTGATGAAGTTACCTGGTCCGGCGAATTCGAAAACCAGGAGCGCGCCATGAAGCGCCTGTCGTGGATTGTGCCGCTATCGATCCTGCTGATTTTCCTGCTGCTGTTCGACGCCTTCCAGTCCGTCAAAAGCGCGCTGCTGATCGTTGCCAATATTCCCTTCGCCCTGATCGGCGGCATCCTCGCCCTGCTCGCCACCGGCATCCCGCTCTCAGTCTCCGCCGCGATCGGCTTCATCGCTCTATTCGGCCAGGCCGTGCTGAACGGCGTGGTGATGGTGACCTACTTCAACCAGTTGCGCGACACCGGGATGCCGGTGGTCGAGGCTGTCATCACCGGCTCGATCCAGCGCCTGCGCACAGTGCTGATGACGGCGCTCTTGGCGATGTTCGGCCTGCTGCCGATGGCGCTGTCGCATGCGATAGGTGCGGAGACCCAGCGACCGCTGGCGGTGGTGGTGATCGGTGGATTGGTGTCGGCGACGGTGCTGACGCTGATTGTATTGCCGACGCTGTACTGCGTGTTTTTTGGGCGCGAGGGGATTCGCAGGGTGTTGCCGGAGGATGGGTATGCGGGGAGTGCTTAGTGCAGCCATGATGCCGTGATCGAATTTGTAGGATGGGCATAGGCGCAGCGTTGCCCACCGTCATCAGCGAGTGCGCTTCGGTTTCTCCAAAATACTTTGGCAAACCCTAGCATTGGCGCGGTGTTTGGGCATTTTAAGTGCGCTCAAAGAGATCATCTATGTCGGACTCATCGTCAAGAAAAACGCGATTTGTAGAGACGTATGCTTCATCAGGTAAAGATTGCTCCAACAACGAATCGTCAATTGTTTGAGTAATTCGCACCTTATCCAAAATCGTATTTACCTCGATTTCAGAGAAAACTAACGGATATGAACTCAGCCGCCATCGAATGTGCTCCTTTGCTTTTTCGTGTGCTAGGCGGTGATCTTCGGGATCAATGTCTGCAAACACTCCGTAATTGATCAGTTCGTCTTCAATGCTGCGTTCAAGATTCACTGCCACTAATCGCCGTAGAGTCAAATCTGCCGATGAAAAATCTAAATTCTCTTTCGCTATAAGTTTCCTCATAGCTATTAGAAGGTCTAGTTGCGCAATTGATACGCCATTGTCTTCTAGCGAGGCGAGAAATCCCGCGATAAATTCGCCGCTGACCAAGTCGTGTTCAAAGGCCCATAAATAAATTCTTGCTGCCAGCGATTGATGCCAAAAAGTTAGATCCTTCGAAATTTTGATGGCGGCGAAAGAAAGAAATGTTTGATAAGGCGTTGGATCGGAATACTCTTGCAGCAGCAAATCGGTGGCCATGAGAGCGTGTTTGGCCTCAAATTCGTTTGAATTGAAGTCGTCAATAAGTGCATTCAATACACCTCGATAATTTAATTCAGAAATTATTTCGGCATGGCGCAGGCTATATAGGGTGTTTAAGCTTGTTTCGGATCGAAGCGCAAGGAAGCCAAGGCAAAGCGTAGGAACGTCGCCTGCGTATCGCTTTAGCACATAGTCGCCGAGGGCTGGGCTATAGAGGTCTAATTCAATATCTTCGGTTGAATATAGTCGTCGCGTAATAAGCGACCCCGAGAGTTGCGCTAGATTTCCAATAAAATCTCTTCGCCCGCTCAGATTTGCGTTTTGTCTAAATGAAATAAAACGTGAGTATGTAGAAGCGAGTGTTGCCTGCTGGATCGCCTCGCCATGAAGGGTAATTAGCAGAACTATCGCGCGACCAAAATCGTCTTGTTGCGCAAGGAATGCGTTGTCCCAGATGGCGAAAGGGTCACTAAGTCTTTCAAGCAAGAAGCGCCAAAATTCGCTTTCAGTAAGACCGTTAGACTGCGTCTCTTCGCATACTAGACTTATTGTCCTTGGGGTGAAATTCGCATGCGCTATTGCTCGCTTGTACTCTTTGTTCGCAAGGAGCGCCTCGCGAAAGATGGCGGGAAAATCGGAGTGCCAAATGTGGTTATAAAGAATCTGCGCTTTCTCATAATCAGAATAAGAAAGCACTGAAAGCGAATATTCATTGCGCTCTATATTGTGATGATTAAATTGATCGTTAAGTCGCTTTCCTTGATTCAGGATCGTTGTTCTTGACGTCAAAATAAACTTCTTTGTCTTGTCTTGTCGAACTCTTCGGATAAAACTGACGATCTTGTTTCCTTCGTGCCCCGAAATGGCGTCAAGATAGTTTCTTCCCAAGAAATCGTCGAAGTAAAATATTTGCCGACGATCTTTGTCAAAAACTGCTTCCGCCTCTCCAATATCGCTGCCAATTTTTATAAATTGATAGCCCTCCATTGCGAACCGCAAACTAAGCTGTTCGGCAAGAGTTGTCTTTCCTGAACCTGGCTCTCCTGAAATTATTACTACATTTAAGCGATCAAGCTTTCCATACGCCAGGCGATAGCTAGTAGTCGTTGCATATTTCTTGGAAAAGGCTTTAATTTCTTCTAGCGCGTACTCGCTTCGATCAAGCGTGGATTTGTTGAAAATGTGAGCAAGTACGCTGGCGCTGCTAAGCCAGAGCTTGTAGTGGCGTTGTTCGATAGCTGGCTTTGACTTGATTACGTCATTTAAGTCTTCGCAGCCGTATATATCTGCGTCACTGCGAATATAAGGCGAGAGGGCTTTTGCTATGGCGCGCTTGTCGCTCCTCGAAAGTGGATTTGACACTGCAAGGATGTATCTTGCTGGCGCTAATTTCTGAATTTTTGGGAGTTCAACTTGCCCCAAATGGCGGATCAATTTCGCTATTGGTGTATTGGACCAATGCTTGCATTGGAGAATCGTTTCTCCGAAGCCATCTTGGAAGTAGCGCCCATCTACTCCCCCGTCGCGCCCCGCCTTAAAGCGCTCAAATCTGGCTCGTTTTCTTTTGTCGCTATCTGTAAAGTTGTCGCTCTCAACCTCTCCGGCGATGTCCGCACAGAGTTGCTCAAACTCCTTATCGTTTAGGCTTTTGAAATCGTAATCAGGCACGAGTTTGTATGAAAATTTGTCGATTGAGGATGTGGTGTTGGAATGCAACTGTCGGTGGTGGTCTCATTTTAAAGTTGTTTTCGGGGTCGTTTGGCGCTTTAGCTCCGCGAGATTTTCGATTTTCCCAATCGGAAGGCTTTCGACGCGTTTTTTGTTAGTGTCGGCCTCAAGCCAGGCTTTACGAACGATGTGGCGTTCCATATCGTGCACGCTGCTTATCAATTGTTCAAAACCGTTTTTTTCCATGTCGGGCCGCCTCTTCAAAACTGCCATCATGGGTAATGCGTGCTAATCGGTTACGCCACAGGTGCGGCTCTCTCTATGTTCCTTATTTTAATCTCCGCCATTTTTTACTTTGGAGATATTGTCCGCTTGTATGCGCTCTTCAATTTGTTCAGCAAACGCTCGCTTGAGAGCCTTGGCCTGTACCTCGTCGAGAATTCCCTCATCCATGAGGAAGTCATCAAAATTTGCACCGATATGCGGATTTCGTTTTGCCATGGTGGTACTCCTTGAATCTCTGTACAGCCAATGCGATTTTGCAGGTGGGTTTTGCCGCGTTTTTTTGATGAAGCATCTCGTACTTGAAACTTCCGCCAGTAGTAATCAAGCGTTGCTGATTAACCCAGGCAATTCTGGATTCGCTCTGCTGCATCTGGCTACGGGTTACGTGGAATGTTTTGCCACCGTCGCCCGACCCCGCGCCTCATCCACCCGCATCAACACCAGCAAAGCCGCGATGAAAAACACCCCGGTAATCAACATCGCCATGCGATGGTTGTTACCGCTGACCCAGGTCACGCAGCCATAAGTCAACGGCCCCAACACAGCGGCGAGGCGCGTGGCCACACCCCATAGCCCGAAAAATTCCGCCGCCTGCTCCACTGGCGAGAAATACGCCACCAGCGCGCGGCCCGCCGATTGGCTGGAACCCATGCAGATGCCGGCGAGGTTGGCGGCGACCCAGAAAAGCGGGGGCGTGACGGCGAACCAGGCGAAGCCGACCATCGCCATCCAGCCAACCAATGTGATGGCCAGCGCACGTTTCTTGCCGATGGCGTCCTGCAAATAGCCGAAGCCGAAGGCGCCGACGCAGGCGGTGACGTTTACCACCAGCACCAGCATCAGGGTTTCTTTGGTGGTGAAGCCCATCACTTCCTGCGCATAGATCGCGGCGAGGGTGATGACGGTGGCGACACCGGCCTGATAGCAAACGCCGCAGGCGAACACCAGCATCAGGTCGCGATAGCGCGAGGCCTCGCGTGCAGAGCGCAACAATCTTGCGATGGCGCTTTCCTTGCCATTCTCGCGCTCGTCGTTGGCAGCCACCGGCACCGCGCGCTCCTTCAGCCAGATGAAGGTGACGGCCGCGCCCAGCGCGTAGACAGCGGCGGTGATGAGCATGGTGACGGCGATGGCGTCGGTGGTTTTTTGCCCGCGCGATTCGGCGCTCATGATCCAGGCCAAACACAATCCGAGTGCGAACAGCCCGCCGACATAACCCCAGCTCCAGCCCCATCCCGATACCTTGCCGAGCGCTTGCGGCGTCGATAATTCCGGCAGGAAAGCTGCGGTGATGTTTTCGCCGATGGCGTAGCAGAAGTTGGAAATGATGATGCAGACAATCGCCAGCACCATCGTGCCGGGGCCGGCGAAGTAGAGCAGGGCGGTGGTGATAACGCAGCCGCTGGTGGCAATGAACAGCACGCGCTTTTTGGCGGCATGCGCGTCTGCATAGGCGCCGATCAGCGGTCCAGCAAACATCACCACCAGATAGGAAACCGCGAGGGTCGCTGTCCAGGCGAAGGTGGCCCAGGTGGCGCCGGCCGCCACTACCGAGACGAAATAGGCATTGAACACCGCCGTCAGCACCACGGTGGTGTAACCCGAGTTGGCGAAGTCGTACATCGCCCAGGCGAAGACTTCGCGTTTTTTGACGCCGGGGTTGAGGGCGGAGGCAGTTGTGGAAGATAGCGACGACATGGTGGGCATGATAGCCGAGGGATGTTTCGCCGCGGTGAAACTTACGCGCATATATGGGAATTGAAACTCAAGCATTGGCGCGCCTCGCGGAGCAAAAATGCTTGGAAAGGCGCGCCGAATGGCGTTCTGCGCGTTTTTAAAAGCTGGCATAACTTTGAAATCCCAAAACGTGTGCTGTCATCCCGGATTCAGTCCGGGATCCAATTTTTCGTACCACGCGAATACGAACAAAATTGGGCCCCGGACTGAATCCGGGGCGACACTTCATTGAATGGTTTGTGTGGAGCGAAATAGTTTCGTAGGGATTAGTACGGCTACTGGCGCGGGACGAAGAAATGAAAAAGGCGGGTGATGACCACGGCTGTTTTGGTCACCACCCGCCCCGATTGTTTGCGGCAAATTTTCGCCGCGTCAGCGTCTTACTTGGTTTCGTTCATCGCCACATCGTCGATGCGGAAAGAAGTTTGCAGCGAGCTGTCCTCGACTCCGTTGAAATAGATGCGCACGGTTTGGCCCTTGAACTCGAGCAGGTCGAATTCCTGGCGGACATAGCCGGTCGACTTGTTCAGGTTAGAGTAAGTGGCCAGCGTCTTCAGCACCGTGTTGGCGCTGTTACGCACCGTCACGGTCAGCTTGTCATACGCCGTCGTGGTGGTCGTCTCCGCCGTATCGATGCCGATGTAGAACACCAGTTTGACAGCGGTGTCGGTGGAGGAGAGCGTCACGTCCTGATACGCGAAGTCGGTGTGGGCTGAGCCATAGCCATCCAGCCAGGCGTACCAGCTGCCGGTGTTCGGCGTGCGGCCGGTGCTATTGGTGATGACGCCGCTGCTTGCTGTCCAGTTGCCGTTGTTGCCCAGTTCGAAGCCGGGATTCTTGAGCAGCTGCGTGGTGGTGCCCGGAGGCGGGGGTGCGGCTCCCAGCAGGGAATACAACAGCAGGTTCGGCGAGCCGACCACGTCGGTGATCCTGTTCGGCGTGGCGCTGTCGCGGATCGCCGCCCAGACCGTCGAGGGCGAGGCCGTCTTGTTGGTTTCCAGATACAGCGCGGCGACACCGGTGACATGCGGTGTAGCCATCGAGGTGCCGCTGATGGTGTTGGTCGCGGTGTCGCTGGTGTACCAGGCGGAGGTGATGTTCAAGCCCGGCGCGAATATATCGGTGCACGAGCCATAGTTGGAGAACGAGGCGCGCGCGTCCGTCGAGGTTGAGGCGTTGACGGTGATGGCTTCGCTAACATCGGCTGGGGAACTGGTGCAGGCATCGGTATTGCTGTTGCCCGAGGCGACCGCGTAGGTGACGCCGTCGGCGATCGAATTCCGCACCGCGGTATCCAGCGCCGAGCTGAGACCGCCGCCGAGACTCATATTGGCCGTGGCCGGCGCACCGGCGACGTGGTTCGAGGTGACCCAGTCAACGCCGGCAATGACCCCGGAATTGCTGCCCGAACCGGTGCAGTCGAGCACCCGCACCGCAACCAGCGTCACGCTTTTGGCCACGCCATAGGTTGCGCCGCCGACCGTGCCGGAGACATGGGTGCCGTGTCCGTTGCAGTCGTTGGTGCCGTTGCCGTCGCTGATCGCGGTGTAGCCGTCGATGGCGCGACCGCCGAACTCGCTATGCGTTTTGCGGATGCCGGTGTCGATGATGTACGCTTTGACGCCCAGCCCCGAGGCGGTGTAGCCGTAGAGGCCGTCGAGCGGAAGCGAGCGCTGGTCGATACGGTCGAGGCCCCAGGTGGCCCCGGTTTGCGTGGCGCCGAGATGGACCTCGCTGTCTTCCTCGACGAAAGCGACTTGCGGATTGTGCGAAAGGGCGCGCGCGGCGGCTTCCGGCAGCTCGATTGAAAATCCCTTGAGCGCGCGCTCGTAAACGTGAACGATGCGCCCGCCATGGATATTCGCCAACGCCGCACTGGCGGCAGGCACATCGCGAACCGCATGATCGTCGAACACCACGATATAACTGTTCGGTATGGGTTTGCCGACTTTTCTGAAATCGCCCTGTCCGCCTGCGAATGCGGCGCTGATGGCGCCGCAGCATAAGAGAAGCAGAAGAAATACTCGTTTCATTTTTTCACCTATCCTGTTGAGTGGTTTGTTAAGGGTGAAGCTCGTTTGAAACGCCCATGCCCGTATGCGATTTCCTGATGGGTCCCGTTCATTCTGCTGATGATTTGACGATGCGTACGCGCGCAAATGGCAGGCAGAAATTAGCACTCGCGTTATTGCGCGTCGATGGCGGCGGCGATAATTTTTTGCGTATGTTGCGCACCGGCCACAGGGAATTCCCTTAAGGGTGTTTTGAGTTCTCTAAGGGTTGCACGCGCATTTGGCGGGATGACGCAAGGGTAAGTCTGCGTGGCAAGGAGCGGCCGCGTTGTAGCGAAATTTCGTCGATGCCGAGCTATCGACAGGCATTGCGCCTATCGATAAAGCGGCCGCGCCATTCACGATGATGGCGCGGCGATTGGACGGACAGCCTTACTTGGGCAAGCGGTTCGCCGCGCGGCGGTTCTGGTAAGCCTTGAGGTGGGTGTAGGCGACCGCGATCAGGCTGTCGTCGATCTTGTACTCGCGCGCCTTGCCGAGCATGAAGCCGACGATGTGATCGGCCTCGACTTCGCCGCCGCCTTCAAGATCGCGCAGCATCGAGGCGGTGAGCGGCAGGCCAGGGGAAGTCAGAATTTTCTCGAAGCGCTCAACGACTGCCGGACGCGGTGCATAGCCGGCGGCGGTGGCGATGGCCATGCTGGTGCGGACATAGCGCAGCATGATGTCGCGGCCATCGGGTGTGGCCATGATCTCGCCGACGCTGGCGCGCATCAGGCAGGTCATGCCGGCGAGGGTGGACAGGAAAGCGACCTTCTCCCACATATCGAGCATGCTGGTGGCGGACACTTTGGCATCGACCAGGGTCGCACCGGCAAAAGCTTCGCCGAGTTTTTCCGCGACGGTCTGTTGCGCGGGTTCGCGCGCGCCCCAGGTGATCGAGTGCGCATCGGCCATCGATTTGACCACGCCGTCCTTGGTCAGGGTCGCGGCGATCTGGCAGCTGCCACCCATCACCCGCGCCTTGCCGAAGGCGGCATCGAGCGTATCGATATGCGCGATGCCGTTCAACAGCGGCACGATGCAGGTATGCGCCGCCATCGCCGGGCGGATCGCTTCAATGCTGGAGGCGAGGTCGTAGGCCTTGCAGGAGAGGATGACGATGTCGTACTCGGGCCCGGGTTGGGAAATGAGTGCACCGGCCTGCACGGTCTTGGCCTTCACTACCACGCGATCCTTGGGGCTTTCGATGATCAGGCCGTCCTGCGCCAATTGCGCGGCGCGGCGTTCGCGCACCAGGAAGGTGACATCTGCGCCACTGGCGGCGAGGCGTCCGCCGAAATAACCACCGGTTCCACCGGCGCCGAGTACGAGAATTTTCATAGTTTGGAATTTGATATTAAGGGTTATCGAAATGTGGCTTGCAGGCATTATTTGCAAAAAATTAAATAATCGTCATTCCAGCGAAGGCTGGAATCCAGTCCCTCGTATCTTCAAAGTCTGGTTGGACTTGGGGTGAACGCATGCGTTCACGCCTTCGCTGGGACGATGTTGAATCTTCAATCTGAATTTCCTATTTTCTGCCTGTCTTTTCGCTCAAGAAATTCACCGCCGCCTCCAGCGTACGATCGCGGCTCAGCACATAATCCTCGCGCACCAGGGTCACTTCGCGGTCGGGAATCACACCTTCATGCTCGATGCGCTTTCCTTTGGGTGAAACAAAACCCAACTCGCTATAGGCCAGCTGGCCGCCGCCCGGTAAGTCGGCATAACCGAGGAAACCTAACAGGCAGCCGCAACTGCGCTGGCCGATGACGGTGGCGCGGCCGAGATCCTGCAGGGTGCTTGCCATGACTTCCGAGGCCGAGGCGCTGCCGTCATTGGTGAGGATGACCAGGGGCTTGGTATAGGCGTGTTCGCCATCTCCCTTGAGCGGGGTTTCCAGTTTGATGGCCTCGATGAAAAATATCGTCGGCGGTTTGCCGCTGCGGGTGATGATGCGTGCGCCCTTTTGCGGCGCGCTCAGAAATTTGCTGATCAGGGTATTGGCCATGGATAAGGAGCCGCCGCCGTTGTTGCGCAGATCGACGATCATGCCCGGTGTGGACTTCATTTCGTCGATCGCATTCAGGATGCGCGATTCGAGGTTGCCCTGAAAACCGCTGAAACGAATATAGCCGAAGCCCGAGGGCAATACGCGGCCCAGCATTTCCGGCGGCGTGCGGAAACTGCGGCGCTTGATCGTGGCGCCGAATTCGCTGCCGTCGGCACGAACAAAGCTCATGCTGACCGCGCTGCCGATCTCGCCGGCCGAAATTTTCCGCAGCACGCCGCGGGCCCGCGCCCTGGGCGTGGAGGAATCGCGCGTTTCCGCCAACAAGCGCCTGTACAGCGCCAGGGCCGGCTCGCCATTGATGGTGTTGATTGTCATGCCGGCGCGCGCCCCCGCCCACCAGGCGTCCGATTCCGGGTGCACGCCGCTCAGCATCAGCGCCCCGTCCATCTCCAGAAAATTGATGCCCAGCGCGTGGCTTTCAAAACTGCGCTGCTGCTCGACCTGCTTAGGCGATTGCACCCGCGTGTGCGAATCGTGCAACTCGCCGGTCATGCGGTCCAGCAGTTCCCAATACTCATCGTCGCTGCGGGCGGCCTTCAGCAAGGGCTCATATTTTGCGCGCGCCGCCTGCCAGTCCACGCCGTTGAGCCCGGCGTCGTAGTAGCGTTCATTGACGGTGGTCCACACCTGCTCGAAAGCCTGCTGCTTCCAGGCGTCGGGCGCGATCATCGTGAGCGGTGAATCGTTTGCCGGCATCGGCACATGGGTGCGGCCGATGATGTTGTAGGGGTCGAGCACGGCGCAGCCGGACAGCAGCAAGGACGACAAGGTCAGAACGAAAATGCGCATGGCGGGAGTTTTTACCGGGGATTTTTGCGGCAGCAAGGATTAACGAATTCTACCGTGCACGTTGTGTCGAGCCGGGTTGGCGCTATTGCCGGCGCGTACACAGGAAACGTAAAACGCCATTTGGCGCGGTGTTTGGAGCAAAAATGTCTGGAGAAGCGCGCCAGTACTGGACTTTTGGATTTCAATTTTTATCGGCGGCACCAGACGTGGTTCGCCTGGAGGTAAGTCGAGCGTGGTCCCTTTTGTACTTTTGTACGCGCGTTGGCCGGACGGTCCGGCGGGAATTCGGATGAAACGGGAAGGCCGGTTTCCGAAACCGATCCGCAATCCTGCCGATCCAAGCTGTCCGTTCCCAGCCTCGTTTTCACCCTATAAGTACGGAGGTTCCATGAACACGTTCAAATCTTTTTCACTGGCCGCTGCCGTCGCTGTCATCGGCCTCACCACATTCGCTCCCCAAGCGCAGGCTCAGGTCAGCCTCGGCATCAACCTTGCACCCGTGTGCCCTTACGGTTACTACGACAACGCTCCTTACTCCTGCGCGCCCTACGGCTACTACGGGCCGGAATGGTTCACGGGCGGAATCTTCATCGGCGCCGGCCCCTGGTTTCACGGCCCTGACGGTTTTCGCGGCCACGTGAACCATCATTTCGACCCGCAGCGAGGCTACAGAGGCGCGCTTCCGGAACGTGGCGAGCGTCCACACCCGTCGAATTCCCTCGACCGGATGGAGCATTTCGGCGGCACCGAGATGCGCGACGGCCGCGGCAACCACTTCGCAATGGGCGGCCACGAAGGCGGTCGGCGCTAAGCGCTATCGACCCAAGGGTAGGAAAATGCCAAGGGTAGGAAAATGGTGTCGACCCCATTTATCTGGGAAAATGGTGTCTGACCCCATTTATCACAGTGTCTGACCCCATTTATCATGCATTTATCTTCCATTTACCTGACCCCATTTATCCATAGGGGTCGAGCACGGCGCAGCCGGACAGCAGCAAGGACGACAAGGTCAAAACGAAAATGCGCATGGCGGGAGTTTTTACCGGGGATTTTCTGCGGCAGCAAGGATTAACGAATTCTACCGTGCACGTTGTGCCGAGCCGGGTTGGCGTTATTGCCGGCGCGCGCGCAGAAAACGTAGAACGCCATTTGGCGCGGTGTTTGGGGCAAAAATGGCTGGAAATGCGCGTGGAATGGCGAGTTTTAATTTTGGTTTATGCCGACGGCATGCTGGGAGAGTTAATTGAGCGGTCGGGAAAATCGACTCATTACCAATGATGTTATTTATGTGTAGTAATTCAATTTTGTTCTTGGAGAGATGATGAACGTATCTTGATGATTAACTCTTTGGTGTTGGTAGCAGAATCCAGTTTTTCGGCGCTCTCCAAAAACATCATCGTATTCAACAAGGCCGATTACGTAGACAGTTAAATTTTTTCGTTCGACATCTCCCCATTGCGCACTTGTGAGGTTTATTGGGGCTAAGCCTTCATAAGCGGTTTCGCTAGGGATTGCCATTCCGGGAGCGATTTCATTGTTGGCAATCGGATTCTTATTCAGTTCTTCAGGCGTCTCAAAAACGGGGGCAATGATTGACTCACAGCGCAGCAATCGCAAAATAGCTGGTGTCTTGCCGCTGTTCCAATATTTAACGTCAATATTCCAAGGCATGTTTCCTGTAAGGCTGTATCGAGGTCCATCTCCAATATGGATTTCAGGGAATACGTAGGCACGTTCTATAGCTTTGTTGGTCTGCTCAGACATTTCGACCAAATCGGAAGTAGAACGCCACAGCTTCCTTGTGTAGTGAACTAATCTCCATGTGATAAGCGCTAGTGCTGTGGTCGCAATGGCTACGAGCCATTCGGCAAAGTTGATAGATTCGTGCTGGCTTCCTTGTTTCACGTTGCTGGGATGTGCGTTTGTGGTGTCTGAGCCCAAAACAGTAACTGGTGGAACTATATTTTGCACAACGCTCTTTTGATCTACGGATTTGGTAGCCACCCTATTGGAGCTTGTTGCTTTTTCTGCAGTTAGCGGAATTTTCTTAACGGGCTCTTCGGATGCAGAAAATACGGGAAGACATAGAAGAAAAATCAGCAATGTTTTGTACATTGGGAAGCCCTTAGCGCGGTTCCAAAGGTGCCCGCATTTGTGAAGAGCCATCAATTTGCCTTATCAGGGCCGGTTCTTGCAATACTGCATTCAATTTCTCCTAATCGCCTCGCCACCTGAATATCGATTTGCCCTAACGTAAAGGTTTACCTAAATTAGATACGCATAGTCACCCCGCGAGCCACGATTTCGCAGCCATTTCCCCCTCTTTCCCGGTATACTTGCGCCCGCCTGTAGACAGGGACACAATTCCTCGAAGCAAGGCGCCCCGCAGCGGCCACCTGAACGCCGACTGCTCGCAAATCCCAGAACACAATTTTGAGGAGTTTCATCGATGTCTGCCGTTCCCCACACGCCTGCCGGCGCGCCCCTTCCCTCTGGTTCCCCGAATTCCCCCGTCACCCTCGACGACAAATACCTGCTCGATCACGGCCGTGTCTATTTGACCGGCACCCAGGCGCTGGTGCGTCTGCCGATGATCCAGCGTCAGCGTGACCTCGCCGCGGGTTTGAATACGGCGGGTTTCATTTCGGGTTATCGCGGCTCGCCGCTGGGTGCCTACGATCAGGCGTTGTGGAAGGCCAAGAGTTTCCTCAAGGACAATCATATTTTCTTCACGCCGGGCGTGAATGAAGAGCTGGCCGCCACCGCGGTGTGGGGCTCGCAGCAGGTGGGTTTGTTTGAAGGCGCCAAGTACGACGGCGTGTTCGGTATGTGGTACGGCAAGGGCCCGGGCGTGGATCGCTGCGGCGATGTGTTCAAGCATGCCAATGCCTTCGGTACGTCCAAGCACGGCGGCGTGCTGCTGATTGCCGGCGACGACCATGCTTGTAAATCTTCCACGCTCCCGCATCAGTCGGAACACGCTTTCGACGCCGCGATGATCCCGGTGCTGTATCCCACCGGGGTGCAGGACATCCTCGAACTCGGCTTGCACGGCATCGCCATGTCGCGTTACTCGGGCTGCTATGTGGCGTTCAAATGCATTTCGGATACGGTCGATGCCTCGGCCTCGGTGCTGATCGATATCGACTCGCCGAAGATCGTACTGCCGACCGATTTCCAGTTGCCGGCTGCGGGCGTCTCGATCCGCTGGCCGGATACGCCGCTGGAGCAGGAACTGCGCCTGCAGCACGACAAGATTTACGCCGCGTTGGCCTATTGCCGCGCCAATAATCTGAACCGCATCACCATCGGCGCGCCCGACGATGCGCACAACGGCGGCAAGCCCGCGCGTCTCGGCATCATCGCCTCGGGCAAGAGCTATCTGGATACCATGCAGGCGCTGGAGGACCTCGGTATCGATGCCCGCCATGCGGCCGAGATCGGCCTGCGCGTGATGAAAGTCGGCATGCCCTGGCCGCTGGAGCCGACCAATGTGCGCCAGTTCGCGGAAGGCCTCGAAGAGATTCTGGTGGTGGAAGAAAAACGCCAGCTGATCGAATACCAGTTGAAGGAACAGCTCTACAACTGGCGCGACGATGTGCGCCCGCGCGTGATCGGCAAATACGATGAACACGGCGAATGGGAGACCCATCGCAGCCCCTGGCTGCTGCCCGCGGCCGGCGAACTGACCCCGGCGATGATCGCGCGCGTGATCGCGGCGCGCATCGACAAGTTTTACACCAGCCCGATCATCCAGGCGCGCCTCAAGTTCCTCGAAGCCAAGGAAGCCGCGCTGGCCAAACCGCGCGCCAAGGCCGCACGCATTCCCTATTTCTGTTCGGGCTGCCCGCATAACACCTCGACCGCGGTGCCGGAAGGCTCCAAGGCCATGGCCGGCATCGGCTGCCATTACATGGCGGTGTGGATTCGCCCCGAGGACACCATGACCTTCACGCAAATGGGCGGCGAGGGCGTTCCCTGGGTCGGCATTCAGCCGTTCACCGATACCAGGCATATCTTCGCCAACCTCGGCGACGGCACCTATTTCCATTCCGGCTTGCTGGCGATCCGTGCCGCCGTCGGCGCCAAGGTCAATATCACCTACAAGATCCTGTACAACGACGCCGTCGCCATGACCGGCGGCCAGCCGCTTGACGGCACGCTTACTGTCCCGCAGCTGACGCAGCAGGTGGCTTCCGAAGGCGTGGGCAAGATCGTGGTCGTCACCGATGAACCCGAAAAATATCCCGCCGGCAGCAATTTCGCACCGGGCGTGGAAATCCGCCATCGCGACGATCTCGATGCCGTGCAGCGCGAGCTGCGCGAAATCGCCGGCACCACCGTCCTGGTGTACGACCAGACTTGCGCCGCGGAAAAGCGCCGCCGCCGCAAGCGCGGTACCTTCCCCGATCCGCAAAAACGCGTGGTGATCAATGACGCCGTGTGCGAAGGCTGCGGCGACTGCGGCAAGAAATCGAACTGCCTGTCGGTGATGCCGGTCGAGACGGAATTCGGTCGCAAACGCGCCATCGATCAATCGTCCTGCAACAAGGATTATTCCTGCGTCAAGGGCTTCTGCCCGAGCTTCGTCACCGTTGAAGGCGGCCAGCTGCGCAAGAAAAAACCGGCCGTGCAGGAAGTGCTGGCCGCGTTGCCGCCGCCATCATTGCCGGCGCTGGATCATCCCTACGGCATTCTCGTCACCGGCGTGGGCGGCACCGGTGTCGTCACGATTGGCGCCTTGCTGGGCATGGCGGCGCATCTGGAACACAAGGGCGTGGCGGTGCTGGACATGACCGGCCTCGCGCAAAAGGGCGGCAGCGTCTACACCCATGTACGTATCGCCAACAAGCCGGAAGACATTCACGCCGTGCGCATCGCCGCCTGTGAAGCGAACGCGATGCTGGGCTGCGACATGATCGTCTCGACCAGCGACGAAGCCATCGCCAAGATCCAGAACGGCCGGACCCGCGCCGTGGTCAATTCGGATGTGGCGACCACCGGCGAATTCACGCACAACGCGGACTTGCATATCCCGGTGGCGGAAATGCAGGAAGTGCTTAACGAGGCGATGGGAACGGTGAATGGCAAGGCCGCGGTGGAGTTCGTCAACGCCACCCAGCTCACCACGGCGCTGATGGGCGACGCGATTTTCACCAACCCCTTCATCATGGGCTACGGCTGGCAGCAGGGTCTGATTCCGCTGCAACTCGAATCGATCCTGCGCGCCATCGAGCTCAATGGCACGGCTGTGGAAAAAAACAAGCAGGCCTTCGACTGGGGCCGCCGTGCCGCCGTCGATCTGCGCGCGGTGCAAAAAATGGCGATGCCGCCGCTGGTCAAAACCGATAGCCAGCATTTGTCGACCACGCTGGAAGAAGCGATCGAGCGCCGCGTCGCGTATTTGACCGACTACCAGAACGCCGCCTATGCGCAGCGCTATCGCGAGCTGGTGGCGAAGGTGCAGGCGGTGGAAGGCCAGAAGTTCCCCGGCAAACGCGCCCTCAGCGCGGCGGTGGCGCGTTATGCCTTCAAGCTGATGGCCTACAAGGACGAGTACGAAGTGGCGCGCCTGTATACGCAGACCGATTTCGTCAAGCGCATCGCTGAGCAGTTCGAAGGCGATTACAAACTCACGTTCCACCTGGCCCCGCCGATCATGTCGCAACTCGATCCGGTCAGCGGCGAGCCGCGCAAGAAAACCTTCGGCCCGTGGATGATGAGCGCATTCAGGGTGCTCGCGCATCTCAAGGGATTGCGCGGCACGGCGCTGGATGTGTTCGGCTACAGTGCCGAGCGCCGGATGGAGCGCCAGCTGATCGCCGACTACGAAAAGATGCTGGGCGAGTTGCTGGACAGGGTGAGCGCCGACAACTACGACACCGCCGTCGATCTGGCCAGCATTCCCGAGCACATCCGCGGCTTCGGCCATGTGAAGGATGCGCATCTCAAGGACGCCAAGCAGCGTGAGGCGGAACTGATGGTGAAGTTCAACAATCCACAGCCGGGGATCAGGGAAATCCGCATTCGCGCGGCGGCCTAGCGATTCGCCGCTTCAAAAAAAGGGCGCCGGTGGCGCCCTTTTTCTTTGCGCCCACTACGTATTGCGCAATTTTCTGAATTCAAAACCCCAGCATTGGCGCGGATTTCCGGGCAAAAATGCATCAAACACCGCGCCAAATGGCGTTCTACGCTTTTTTTGCACGAAAGTTTTGAAGCGCAGCGGATCAATACCCTGCCATATACCGCACCATCGACCGCACCATCGCGGCGATCATTTGCGCCATCACAACGCTTAAAATAGCGGCTGCCTATCTTGCGCACCGCCGATGCCTTCCCACCGTCCGTCCCCGCCCGATTCATCCGCTGAAACCTATCTGGTTCCCGACCTGCTGGCGCCCGGTCTGAACCTCGTGTTCTGCGGCACCGCGCCCTCGGTCGCATCCGCCCGGGCGCGTGCGTATTACGCGAAACCGGGCAATCGTTTCTGGCCGAGCCTGCATGCGGTCGGCATCACGCCGCGCCGTTTTGCGCCGGGGGATTATCCCGAGCTGCTGTCGCTCGGCATCGGCCTGACCGATCTGTGCAAGGTGCACAGCGGCATCGATTCGCAGCTGCCCGCGGACGCCTTCGACACCGAGGCCTTCCGGCGCAAGATGCTGCATTACCGGCCGGCGCTGATTGCGTTTACCAGCAAGAATGCGGCGCAGGCTTTTCTGCGGCGTCCGGCCGAATACGGCCTGCTCGACGAGACGCTTGGCGAGAGCCGCCTGTTCGTGCTGACCTCGCCATCGGGGCTGGCGACGCGGTTTTTCGATATCGGCGTCTGGCGGCAGCTGGCGGCTGAATTGCGGCGCTTGCCGGCGGCCGACGCCTATCGGCGATAATGGCGCACCATGACTGACTCGATCCCTGTTTCCCTTGAGCTCGGGGCTGTGCGCGCGCAGAAAAAACTATTGCGCGAACAGATCCTGGCGCGCCGCGACGCCCTGGCCCCGGTGGTGCGCAGCGCCGCCTCGCGCGAAATGACGCAGCGGCTGCTGGCCGAGCCGGGCTACATCAAGGCGAGCGCGGTGCTGGCCTATATGAGCTTCGGCACCGAAGTGGACACGGCGGCCTTTGTTACCCAGGTGCTGCACGACGGCAAATTGCTGGCCCTGCCGCGCATCCACAAGCCCAGCCAGACGTTGCGCCTGCACCGCGTCAATCGGCTCGACGAACTGATGTCGGGCGTATGGGGAATCCGCGAACCGCACGGCGAGGCGCCCGCCGCCAGTCTCGACGAGATCGATTTTGTGCTGATGCCCGGGGTAGCCTTCGATGGCCGGGGTGCCAGGCTGGGCTATGGCGCCGGCTATTACGACCGCCTGCTGGCGGGCAGTCCCCGGCGCGCGCAGCGCGTCGCGGCCGCGTTCGACGTGCAGATCGTCGACGCGGTGCCCGACGATGCCCACGACCAGCGGCTGGATATCATCATCAGCGAAGACCGCATCATTCACGTGGCAGACAAGCCCTCCCCATGAGCGCAAAAATCATCGACGGCAAGGCCATCTCGGACTTTTTCCGGGCGGAATACAAATTGCGCGTGGATCGCCTGCTCGCGCTGGGCATGCGCCCGGGGCTGGCGGTGATCATCGTCGGCGACAATGCCGCTTCGGAGGTCTATGTGCGCAACAAGGCGCGCGCCTGCGAATCCATCGGCATGCACTCGGAGGTGCACGCGCTGCCGGCCGCCGCCACGCAGGCCGAGCTGATCGCCCGGGTGGGCCGGCTGAATGCCGATCCGGCCATTCACGGCATCCTCGTGCAGTTGCCGCTGCCGGCGCAAATCGACGACCGCGCGGTGATCGAGGCGATCCTGCCGGAAAAGGACGTGGATGGCTTTCACTACGCCAATATGGGCGCGCTGGTGATCGACGAAAGCGCCTACCCGCCCTGTACGCCCTATGGCGTGATGAAAATGCTCGCCTATGAAGGCGTCAAGCTCGAGGGCAAACACGCGGTGGTGGTGGGGCGCTCGAATATCGTCGGCAAACCGCAGGCCATGCTGCTGCTGAAAGAGGGCGCGACCGTGACGGTATGCCATTCGAAAACCGGGGATCTGGCCAAGTTCACGCGCGATGCCGATGTGCTGGTCGCCGCCGTCGGCCGCCCGAACATGATCACCGCGGATATGGTCAAGCCCGGCGTCATCGTCATGGATGTCGGCATCAATCGCCTGCCGGATGGCAAGCTGGTCGGCGATGTCGATTTCGATTCGGTCAGCAGAGTCGCCGCGATGATCACGCCGGTGCCCGGTGGCGTCGGCCCGATGACCATCACCATGCTGCTCGGCAATACGCTGCGCGCGGCGGAACGTCGCGCCGGCCTGAACAAGGGCGTTGGCGAAACCATGTTCGCCTGATGCCGGAACCTGTGAAGGCCGCATTGCTGCGTGCCGTCAACGCCTGAAAAAAATGTCCATGCAAAGCAAATTCGTTTCCTGCCTTTCCTCTTCCGGTTTCCATCGCCTGCATTACACCGAATGGGGCGATCCGGCCAATCCGCAGGTGCTCGTATGCGCGCACGGCCTCACCCGCTGCGGCCGCGACTTCGACACCCTGGCGCGCGCGCTCAGCGGGCACTACCGCGTGATCTGCCCCGACGTTGTCGGGCGCGGCGAGAGCGACTGGCTGGCCAACAAAAGCAATTACACCTATCCGCAGTACCTGAACGATATGGCCACCCTGCTGGCCGCCGTACGCGTACAAAGCGGCGTGGATGGCGTGGACGGCGTGCACTGGCTGGGCACCTCGATGGGCGGCATCATCGGCATGCTGCTGGCCGCGCAGCCGCACACGCCGGTCACGCGCCTGGTGGTCAATGACGTCGGCTCCTTCATTCCCAAGGCCTCGCTGGAACGCATCGCCATGTACGTGGGCAAGAGCCCGCCCTTTCCCTCCGTCGAGGCCGCTGTGGACGCGGTGCGCGCCACCAGCCCCTTCGGCCCGCTCAGCGATACCGAGTGGCGGGTGCTGACCCTGCCCCTGATCAGGCAGAACGAGGAAGGCAGCTGGGATTTCCGCTACGACCCCGGCGTGGGCGAGGCCTTTCGCAGCGGCCCGATCACCGATGTGGATTTGCTGCCGTTCTGGAATGCGATCAACTGCCCGGTGCTGGTCACGCGCGGCGCCGAGTCCGATCTGTTGCTGAGGCCCACCTTCGAGGCCATGTGCAACAAGGCCAATGTGCGCGGCGTCGAGTTCCCCGGCGTCGGCCATGCGCCGATGTTCCAGCACGCCGACCAGATCGACGCGGTCACGGCCTTCCTGATGGCGCCGTAGGAGTTATTTCGCCATCGACGTCGAATGCAGGCCCATGACACCGATGATGATCAGCGTGACGGATACCATCTTCATGGCGGTGGCGGGCTCCTTGAAATAAAGGATGCCGATCGCCGCCGTCAGCGCGGTGCCCACGCCGGACCAGATGGCATAGGCGACGCTGAGCTCGATCGTTTTGGTGGCGACGGTATTGAGGCCGAATGCGCAGGCGTAAAAGCCGAACATCATCAGGCTGGGCGTGAGCACGGTGAAGCCTTTGGAGAGCTTCATGCAGGTGGTACCCGCTACCTCGAACAGGATGGCGCCGCTCAGGAAAAACCAAGCATTCATGGTGACTTTGACATTGGAAAGCGCCAATTATCCCTTATCCACCGGGATTTGAATCAATCCCGTTTTCGGGATTGACGCAGCGGCGTCAGCAGCCCGGAGAGGCCGTTATGGTCGATCTCCTGCATCAGCGCCAGCAAGCGTCCGATCTCGCCTTCGGGAAATCCCTCGCGCGCAAACCAGTTCAGATAATGGCCGGGCAGATCGGCGATCAGGCGGCCCTTGTATTTGCCATAGGGCATTTCGCGGGTGACTAGGAGATTCAGGTCTTCGGGGGACATGCTGGGTTATTGTGTGGGGCGACGGGGTGGCGAATTTCGAGTTTGGTTTGCGTCGCGAGATTGAATCGTGAATAGCTGCTAACGACCCATAGCTGACATAGCGGTCGTCGAACTCATCGCCTGATAGCCGACATTCACGCGTCTGCAGCATACACGCCGCAAATGTCCCCTAGCGGGGTCGACCATCCTCAAAGTGTTCGTCGCTTGATGAGCAGATGCAGACGGTTAGTGCTTTTCAGCCGAATGTCCGCCTCGTACAAGAGCGGACATTTAACGCTCCGGTTCAGCGGCGGGCCGCACAGCGGACCGTCCGCTGCAACCGATTGTCAGGCCGCCCTCACTGACGCACATAGCGCAAGTGTGTGGCAGCTGGACCATCAAGAACCTTGTCAATGCGAAACTGCGGCCCGGGCTCGCGTAGGTTCTCGAAGAGACGCCGCCCACCGCCGAACAACACGGGTGCCAAGGCGATTTCCAGCTCGTCAACGACACCCATGGTCAGGTACTGCTGGATCACATCGGCTCCACCCGCGATACGAATATCGCGACTGCCTGCGGATTCCCGAGCCAGCTCAAGGGCACGCTCCGGCCCGTCATTGATGAAGTAAAAAGTCGTCCCGCCCGGGCGCGCCCAGGGTTCGCGTTTCTCATTGGTAAGAACGTATACCGGTGTGTGAAACGGAGCCTCCTCTGGCCAGGCGCGCTCGCCTTGGTCGAACATTCGCTTACCCATAATGTTGGCACCGATGCGCTCCGTGGTGCTGCGAAGCAGGTCATTGACCGGGCCGGTCTCTCCCCCTGGTCCGAGCTTGAGGTTCTCGCGGAAGTACTGTTGATTGATGATCCAGGCCATCAGCGCACCCCACTTGGCGCCCCAGTTCTTGTACTCGGAATTCTCCATGGTCATTCCTTCCGGTGCCATGTAGCCATCGAGGCTAAGCCCAACGTTGACGAATACTTTACTCATGATTCTCCTCTCGCATGTTCGGATGTCGGCCTAACGCAATGTCCAGAGCAACAGAAGTTGCTCTAAAGGTGCAGCACGCGCAGGGCGCAATAACCAGCGGGCATTGCGCCGAATGCGGAGCCACCAAGATCAACAATCTGCTGAGATTTGTTATAAATTTTTGTATAACTGTTTTTTCCAAAAGCATTGTTCCATGCCGAACCCAATCTGCAAGTGATTTTCATGCGGCGCAATGCCCGCTGGCTATTGCGCCCTACGTGCTGCTGGGGTTAGACGCCGAAATGGGGACTTTTGAAAATGTCGTCAAATGGGATTGTGCCTAGCTTTTGGAGTTGCTCATAGCGTTGAGCTTTCTTCAATTCATACAACAAAGTTTGTCCATCGCTTTGAAGTGAAAAGCGCTCATATGCCATCTGCGTTTGTTCATAGTGAGCGAAGACTATGTTCATAAATTGACGAAGCGCCGTCAATGCATCCTCTATCTCTTGCCTCGTTGGCCCGGGAAGTATTTCAGATTTCTCCCCCAGCTGGACCGATAGATCAAAATGCGCGATGCCCTTGTTTCGTCGATGCCGGATATGTCCGCAGCGCTTGCGGTATTCACCAAGAGAATTCCGCAAGGCCATCATTGGTGCGCCAGCGTCATATTTCCCTGTGCCGCCCCAGGTTTTAAAACGCGAATAAAAAAGCGTAGAACGCCATTTGGCGAGGTGTTTGAGGCATTTGTGCTCCAAACGCCGCGCCAATGCTGGAGTTTGGTTTTTGATTTCCATAGGGTGGGCAAGAGCGCAGGTTGCCCACCATCGATGTTCGCCACCGCCAACCGCGTGGGCACGCTGCGCGTTGCCCACCCTACAACAACGAGATGTCGCCATGGCAAAGGCCACGACCCGCTAACGTAAATCGGACCTCGGCCTTCGCCGGGGCGACAGCGTTTTTTTGCGGTTACCTCCACTCGTGACGCTGCCGCTACTCCTCCCAATCAAATCGCCAGATCGCAACGGCGCCGAACAGCAGCGAAAAGCCCAGCGTTGCCGCGATCGGCGCGATGGCGGCGCTGAAATCAAGGCCGCGCCAGGTCATCGCGGTCAGGCCGTCGATGGCCCAGCGAGTCGGTATCGCCAGCGAGACTGTCTGCAACCATTCGGGGAAGATGAAGCTGGGCACCCAGGCGCCCCCCAGCATCACCAGCAGCAGGGTGGCGAGCACCGCGAGGCCACGCGTGGCTTCGGGCGTTTTGCCGAGGGCGGCGATCAGCAGACCGAAAGTGGCGGTGAGCAGGCCGAAGGACAGGACCATGCCGAGAAAGCCGGCGATACTGCCCTCGATGCGCACACCGAAGAAGGCGATGGCCGCCGCGTAGATGCACAGCATCAGCAGACTGGCGATGAGAGTAGTGCTGGCCATCGCGCTGAGCAACAGCAGCGAGCGTGAAATCGGCGCCGAGCGCAGGCGCTTCCACAGGCCGAGGCGGCGTGCCAGCAAAAGCCCTACGCCGAGATCGATACCCATGAACAGGATGAACTGCACGCTCATCCCGGCGAAGGATTGCGAATAGCCGTTGTACTTGCTGTCGCGGTTCGACATCACCGCCTCGGCCTTGGTGGTGAAGGGCAATTCGAAGCCGCCCATGCCGCCCTTGCCGGCGGTGCCGGCGCCGGTCGTCTTGTCCAGGGAAAAACGCGTCTGCACACGTTCGACGCTGTCGAACAAGCCGAGCAAGTCGCGTTTTTCGGTCTCGCTCATGGCGGCGGATTTACCGACATCCTCGCGGGCGCTGGCCAGCGGTGGATTCGCGCCATCGCCACTGAACATGGTCTGCGATACGGCTTTCATGATGTGCTGGGCGAGCACGCCATTGACCACCTGCAAGGTGATGCTTTGCGAGGGGTCGTAGTCGATGCGCACCTGCGGCTTGTCGATATTGCGGAACATGGCGCGGCTCGCGTCCGCGCCGAAATTTGCCGGGAACACCACGGCGGCGCGCATCTTGCCCTTCAGCACCAGTTCGCGCGCGGCCGTCTCCGCCATCGGCTGCACATCGAGCGTGGCGTCGGCCTGCATGGCGGCGACGATTTTCCCGGTGACCGCGCTGTTGTCGAGATCGACCACCGCAATCGGGATGCGCGAGGGTTTGGCATTGCCGGCGCCAAACAGCGAGCCGAAAAAAGCGGCGATCAGGATCGGCGCCAGCAGGGTGATCAGCAGCGAGCGACGGTTGGAGAAATACAGGATCAGGTCCTTGCGCACCAGAGCGCGCAGGGCGTTCATCGAGATATTCATGGGGTTCCCTTGTCGTGTCGGCAATGGTTCAGTCGCGCAATTGGCGGCCGGTGAGATTGAGAAACAGGCTTTCCAGATTGGCGCGGTCCGAGGCGATATGGTTGACGCGATGGCCGCGCGCCGCCAGCCAGGCCAGCACCGGCGCCGAGGTGGCGGCAAGATCGTCCATGCCGACAATCAGGCGGCCGTTCTGTTGTTGCACGTTTTTGACGCCGGCTTCGCGCGACAGCGCCGTCACATTGACCGTGCCTTCGAGTTCAACGGTCAGCGATTGCGCGGCCGGCAGCTGCCGGTACAGGCCGGCCAGGGTGTCGCTGGCGATCACTCTGCCATGATCCATGATCACCACGCGATCGCAGAGCCGTTCGACCTCTTCCATGTAGTGGGTGGTGTAGATCAGCGCCTTGCCGCGTGCCTTGAGGCTTTCGAGGTTGTCGAAAATGGCGTTGCGGCTTTGCGGGTCGATGCCGACAGTCGGCTCATCGAGCAGCAGGATGTCGGGATTGTGCACCAGGGCGCAGGCGATATTGAGCCGGCGCTTCATGCCGCCGGAAAAGGTGGCGGGCTTGTCGCCGGCGCGATCGGCGAGGCCGACCATTTCCAGCGCATCGCCGGCGCGCTGCTTCAATTCGCCGCCGCGGAGCCCATACAAGGCGCCGAAGGTTTCCAGATTGCGGATGGCGGACAGGGTTTCGTATAAGGCGATGTCCTGCGGTACCAGGCCGATGCGGCGTTTGGCCGCGTTGATGTCGTCGTGCATCGACTTTCCATCGATGACGACAGTGCCGCTGTCCGCCGGCGTGAGCCCGCACAGCATCGAGATCGTGGTGGTCTTGCCGGCGCCATTGGGGCCCAGCAGGCCGATGATTTCGCCGGCGGTTACATGCAGCGAGACCCCGGCCACCACGGTGTGATCGCCATAGGTTTTGGTGAGTTGGTTTGCTTGCAGCATGCGCCTCTCCCGGGTTGGAATGCAGCCATATTAGACAAAGCTGCCGATCCGGGGGCGGCAATCAGACGGAGCGCAGCGGCAATTGCGCCAATGGCTGTTGGGCGGCGTGAACGGCGGATCGCCAAACAGACATTTGCTCGGGTAACGGCGAGAATCCACGCAGCCGCGGGGAAATGGACAAGCGACGCTCAGCTCTTGCCGCGCATCCGCTTGCGGCGGGATTCGGTTTCGCGCTCCAGACGGATGATCAGCTTTTCCGATTCGATTTCCGCCTCGCGATAGAGCAGGGGGAACGCGGCCTTGAGGAAGACCCACTCGCGGTGCAGGAACTGGCTGCGCAGGGCATCCAGCGCCGCCACCTCGCGCTGGCCGCGCAAATCCATCAGGTGCCCGTCGAGCAGTTCGCGCATGCGTTTTTCGGCCGTGTTTTCCAGCGCCTTGGGCCCGGCGATTTCGTGGGTACGGGTGCGCACCTCGTCGCGCAGTTCAAGATCCTTCAACTGCATGACGTCTTTCATCGAAGCCGACTGGCGGATCTTGGCCTGTCGGAAGCGGCACTCGATATCGAGCGCGGCGAGGAGTTGTTCGATGCTGAGGGGCGAATCTTCGCTCATATTGAAATCGGTGTTGACAAGTCCAGTTGAAGATACTGGAACGACCGCGGGCAGGACGTCAAGTGCCGTCTGTGGACGAGACAGGCAAATGGCCAAATACCAGCATTGGCGCGGGGTCCGGGGCATTTCTCCTTTGCAGAACAGCCCGGGTTCGTGGCTTTCCGGCGCGCGGTCATGCAGCAACCCGCCTTGCTCCTGTAAGCTACGCGTCTTCCCGCAACAACCGACGGCATTCCAATGGCACAGTACGTATACACCATGAACCGCGTGGGCAAGATTGTTCCGCCCAAACGCCAGATTCTCAAAGATATATCGCTCTCGTTTTTTCCCGGCGCCAAGATCGGCGTGCTGGGCCTGAACGGCTCGGGCAAATCGACCATTCTCAGGATCATGGCCGGCCTCGACAAGGAAATCGAGGGCGAGGCCATTCCGATGCCGAACCTCAATATCGGCTATCTGCCGCAGGAGCCGCAGCTGAACCCGGCGCATACCGTGCGCGAGGCGGTGGAAGAGGGCATCGGCGGCGTGCTCAAGGCGAAAGCCAGACTTGACGCAGTCTATGCGGCCTACGCCGAAGAGGGCGCCGATTTCGATGCGCTGGCCGCCGAGCAGGCCGAGCTCGAAGCAATCATTGGCGCCTCGGATGGCGAGAACGTCGAAGTGCAGTTGGAAATCGCCGCCGACGCGCTGCGCCTGCCGCCCTGGGAGGCGGTGATCAAGAACCTGTCCGGCGGTGAAAAGCGCCGCGTGGCGCTATGCCGGCTGCTGCTGTCGAAACCGGACATGCTGCTGCTGGACGAGCCGACCAACCATCTGGACGCCGAGAGTGTGGATTGGCTGGAGCAGTTCCTGCAGGCGTTCCCCGGCACCGTGGTCGCCGTCACCCATGACCGCTATTTTCTGGACAACGCCGCCGAATGGATCCTGGAACTGGATCGTGGATCGGGTATTCCCTGGAAGGGCAATTACAGTTCCTGGCTGGACCAGAAGAAAGATCGTCTGGCGCAGGAGGAATCCGGCGAATCGGCCCGCCAGAAGGCGTTGAAAAAAGAGCTGGAGTGGGTGCGGCAGAACCCGAAAGGGCGCATGGCCAAATCCAAGGCGCGCATGACGCGCTTCGAGGAACTCTCCAGCTTCGAATACCAGAAGCGCAACGAGACCCAGGAGATTTTCATCCCGGTCGGCGAGCGCCTCGGCAATGAAGTGATCGAATTCAAGAATGTGTCGAAAGCGTTCGGCGATCGTTTGCTGATCGACGACCTGAGCTTCAAGGTGCCGCCCGGCGCGATCGTCGGCATCATCGGCCCCAACGGCGCCGGTAAATCGACCCTGTTCAATCTCATCGCCGGCCGCGAGAAACCGGATAGCGGCGAGGTCAAGATCGGGCCGACGGTGAATCTCGCTTACGTCGATCAATCGCGCGACGCGCTCGAGAATGAAAAGACCGTGTGGATGGCGGTGTCCGGCGGCGCCGACATCATGCAGATCGGCCGTTTCGAGATGCAGTCGCGCGCCTATATCGGCCGCTTCAACTTCAAGGGCGGCGATCAGCAAAAGCTGGTCGGCAGCCTGTCCGGCGGCGAGCGCGGCCGCCTGCATATGGCCAAGACGCTGTTGCAGGGCGGCAACGTGCTGCTGCTCGACGAGCCCTCCAACGACCTCGACGTGGAAACCCTGCGTGCGCTGGAAGACGCGCTGATGGAATTCGGCGGCAGTGTGATGGTGATCTCGCACGATCGCTGGTTCCTGGATCGCATCGCCACCCATATCCTCGCCTGCGAAGGCGATTCGCACTGGGTGTTCTACGACGGCAACTACAACGAATACGAATTCGACAAGCGCCGTCGCCTCGGCGACGAGGGCGCGCGGCCGAAGCGGATTCGTTATCGTGCGCTGAAGTAATGGCCGATTGCCAATAAAGCGGACCGACCCGGCAGGGGGCGACAGGAGCAAGCATTGGATCGCGATGAATATGAAGGGCTCATTCGCCGCCTCGAGGCGGAATCCCTGAGCCGGCCCCTGGCCTTTCGCAACAAGGTGCTGGCGATCAGTGCCGCCGCCTACGTCGCCCTGTTCGCGACCCTCGGCGGCATTGCCGGGCTGCTCTACTGGATTCTGGTGCACGCCAGCTGGCGCCATCACGCGGCCGCCATGGTCAAGGTCGGCATTCTGGCGCTGATGATGTTGCCGGTGTTCTTTGTGGTGTTGCGCATGCTGCTGATGCGCCTGCCGAAACCGGAAGGGCGCGAGATCGGCCGCAGCGAGGCGCCCAAACTGTTCGAGGTGATCGACAAGATGCGCCACAAGCTGCGCGGGCCGCCGATCCATCATGTGCTGATCGATCGCGATTACAACGCCGCCATTGTCCAGCGGCCGCGCTTCGGGTTGTTCGGCGGCCATGTCAACTACCTGATTCTTGGCCTGCCTTTCCTGCTGGGTGTGGCGCCCAAGGAAATGCTGGCCGTGATCGGCCATGAATACGGGCATCTCTGCGGCGCGCACGGCAAGATCGGCGCCTGGGTCTATCGCCAGCGCCGCACCCTGGGCGCGCTTTACGAAAAGGTCAGGGACAATGCCGATGCCAGCTTTGCGCATGGGCTGATGGCCAATGCTCTGGTGCGCTTCATGCCGGTCTACAACGCCTACACCTTTGTGCTGTCGCGGCAGAACGAATATGAGGCCGATCTCACCGCCGGTGAACTGGTCGGCACCGAACACAGTGCCGACGGTTTGCTGCGTTCCGCACTGTCAGGCCGCTGGTTCGCGCAGGATTACTGGTCGACCTTCCATGAGCAGGCCGATGTCCGCATCAAGCCGGCCTTTCAACCCTATGCCTCGATGCGCATGGCATTCGCCGCCAGCTATTCACAATGGGCAAACGAGGAGCGTCTCGCCGAGGCCTGGCGCGAGGATTCCGACCTGCTCGATACCCATCCCTGCCTGCGCGACCGCGTGGAGGCCATGGGGGAGCGCAAGCGCGTTCCGCCGCCAGTGGAACGCACGGCAGCCGAGGCGCTGCTGGGGCCCTTTGCCAAACAGCTGATCGATGAATTCGACCAGTCCTGGTGGAAGGAATCGAAGACCAAATGGGAGACGCGCTACCAGTACGTGACGCGCGCGAAGGGCGACTTGAAAAAATTATCTGCGCAGCCGCTCGACGCAATGCCCCTGCACGATTTGCATGAGCGCGCCCTGCTGACCGCCGAGTTCGAATCACTTGCGGCGGCCAAGCCGGTTCTGGCCCACCTGATTGCGCAGCCGGGCGGGCCGTTTCCGCGCGCGGAATATTTTTATGGCTGTGCCCTGTTGGCTGAAGAAGACGAGAATGGTTTGCTGCACCTGGAAACTGCCTTGAACAATGACCGCGCCATCGCCGAGACGGCCGCCAATACCGGTTATCGATATCTGCGCCGCAAGCGTGGTGAGGCGGCAGCCGACGCCTGGTGGAACCAGGTGCTGCCTGCCTAGTGCTCAACCGCTAATGGACCAATGATGGCAACCATCCGCCGCCTCATTCCCCCTGATGCTCCCGGCTATCGACAATTGATGCTCGACGCCTATGCCCGTCATCCCGCCGCATTCACCTCCAGCGTGACCGAGCGTACGGCGCTGCCGCTGTCCTGGTGGGAGTCGCGTCTCGACATGGCGGCGCTGGCAAATGAAATGGTATTCGGCGCATTTGCGGAATCGCGCCTCGCCGGGGTTGCCGGGCTGTCGTTCGAGACGCGCGAGAAAGCGCGCCACAAGGCCACCCTGTTCGGCATGTATGTGCCATCGGAATACAGAAACATTGGACTAGGCCGGCGCCTGGTGATGGCGGCGCTTGAACAGGCGAAAGCGCGCGGCGGTATCAAGCTGGTGCAGCTCACTGTCACGCAGGGTAATGCCGGGGCGCAGGCCCTTTACGAGCGCTGCGGATTTGCGGTGTTCGGCGTCGAGCCGCTGGCGATCGCGGTCGACGGGCAATATCTGACCAAAGTGCATATGTGGTGCGATCTTTCGGCGGCCAATTGAAAAATATGCAGAACGCCATTTGGCGCGCCTTCTGGGCCAAAAATGGCCGGAAATCCGCGCCAGTGCTTGAGTTTGATTTTTTATTTGCCAGCGAGGGTAAATGAAGCCTGTGCAACTGTACGGCGCCGCCGGCTCCGGTTCGGTAGCGGTCGAGGCGGCACTGACATTGCTGGACATACCCTATGACCTGATCGAGGGTGCCACCTGGGTGGAAGCGGCGGCGCGGGAACGGATCGCGGCCAGCAATCCGATGCGGCAGATCCCGACGCTGATTTTTCCGGATGGAGAAATCATGACGGAAAGTGCGGCCATTCTCATCGACCTCGCGGACCGGCACCCGCAAGCCCGGCTCGCTCCGTCGCCTGGCGATGCGCAACGCCACCAGTTCCTGCGTTGGATGGTGTATGTTTCCGCCGCTATCTATTCCCTGCACTGGATCAAGCCCGATGTCGCGCGCATCGGCGCGCCGCCGGCCGCGCGTGAGTCGGTGGTAGATGCCGTTCATGAACGCATCGCGTTCTGCTGGCAGAACATGGATGCGCAAATTTCGCCGCAGCGCTATCTGCTGGGCGACGAGCTGAGTGTCCTGGATCTTTACGTGGCCGTGGTCTCGCGCTTTGGTCCCTGGCGTTCGCGTTTCTATGCTGTGGCGCCGAAAATGGCGGAGGTGGTGCGGCGCGTCGATGCCGATACGCGGCTCGTCGATTTCTGGGGAAGGCGCTTCCCTTCAGCAGAGTAACGGTCGGCGACTGACCATGCTGGTGCGTGCCGCAAGGAGGAACGCACCAAAACAGGATGGCATGCCCTCAGCGGCATCCTGATCGGGTCGTGCAGAAAACAATTCCATCGGCCATCCCGACGTCCTCTCGCGCTGCTGCGCACCCTGTTCGCCATTGAAGAAAACGGCGACGCCTCCTCCGACTCAACTGCGTGGAGCCTGCCAAAGGGCGCGCCGACGCTGCCTGTCTAGGGCGCGGTTGGCACGGTCCCTGCTAATTACCTTACGAGCCAGTGTGAGCTTGAGAGTCACCATGAATTTGTCTGCGCGAGGACATTAATCAAATCACCGGCCTGCATTCAATTTACAGCACTCAATATCTACCGAAAGGGATAGACATGAAGAAGACGATGTGCAGATTAAGTTTATTGGCAATCGCGGTCCAGTCCGGTCTCGCCTGCGCGCAGGCCGCATCGGGCGCCACCAGCGCCGTGGCGGCCCCCGTCCCGGAAAAAATCGATGCGGTGATCGTGACCGGCACGCGGACTACCGGCCTGAAAGCCGTCGATAGCCCATCGCCGATTCAGGTTCTCGATATCAGTACCCTGGAAAGAACGGGTCTGCCCGACCTGATCCAGGCGATGGCGCAAAACGTCCCTTCGTTTACCGCGCAGGCATTCGGTGGTGATACCGCCAACCTGACGTTATCGGCAAAATTGCGCGGCCTCAGCCCCAACCATGCCCTGATCCTGATCAACGGCAAGCGTCGCCATGGCACCGCCAACCTGGCCGTGCTCGGTGGCGCATTCCAGGGCGGCGCATCGGCGGATTTGAACTTCATTCCGGTTTCCGCAATCGACCATATCGAAGTGTTGCTGGAAGGCGCCGCGGCCCAGTATGGCTCGGACGCCATCGCCGGCGTGATCAACATCATCCTGAAAAACTATGATCAGGGCGGCTCGGTCACCGTGACCGCAGGAAAATATTTCGACGGTGGAAAGCGTACGGCCTTCGACGGCAGCGGACGTACGGCGGATATTTCCGCCAATATGGGTCTGAAGCCTTTCGAGCGCGCCTTCCTCAACATCAGCGCCGAATCGAAATACCGCGGCCGCAGCGACCGTGGCGGCATTGATCCGCGCGTGATTGACCCTGCCAATTTGGCGGCGAGTCCACAGCTGACCCAGGTGCCGGGTTACCCTTATGTGAACCATATCTCGGGCGACCCGCGCGTCCATCTGACGACGATGACGGCCAATGCCGGCATTGATATGGGCGGCGGCGTGGAGGTCTACAGCACCGCGACCTATGGACAGAAGCGCGCGCAGGCCTACGAGAATTACCGCATGCCGACGCGCTTGCCGGCCCTCTATCCATTGGGCTTCAACCCAAGCGAACAAACCAAGGAAGATGATTACGCCTTCACCGGCGGCGTCAAGGGCAAGGTGGCGGACTGGAACTGGGACCTGAGCAGCGTCTATGGCAAGGACAAGCATGAAATCAGCACGGTCAATTCAGGCAACGTTTCCCTGTACAACGACACCGGCTATACGCCCAAGGATTTCCACGCCGGCGAATTCATCGCCAGCCAATGGACCAATAACCTGGATTTCAGCCGCGATTTCAGCGTCGGCTGGAAATCGCCGCTGACGGTAGCGGTCGGCCTGGAGCAGCGCACCGACAAGTACGACATCGGGCCCGGCGATGCGGCCTCGCGCTACAAGGAAGGTGCCCAATCCTTCCCCGGCTTCTCGCTGACGGATGCGGGCTCGCATCGCCGCACCAACTACTCGGGTTATGTGGACTTCGCCGGTTCGCCGATCGAAAAATTGAAGCTCGATGCAGCCGCACGCTTTGAGCACTACAGCGACTTCGGCAGCGCCACCGTCGGCAAATTGACCGGCCGCTACGACTTCACGCCGGCATTCGCGATGCGCAGCACGATCAGCAACGGCTTCCGCGCGCCGACCCTGGCCGAGGAATATTACTCGGCCACCAATGTGTCGCCGACCTCGGCCTTTGTGCAATTGGCGCCGAATTCGGCCGGCGCCAAGCTGGTCGGCGTTGATGGTCTGCAGGCGGAGAAATCGCAAAACTTCAGCCTCGGTTTCGTGGCGCATCCCATCGACAAGATGACGGTCACCCTGGACGGTTACCAGATCAAGATCAAGAAGCGCATTGTGGGCAGCGGCGCGCTGTACGGTTCCGGCGGCGCCGTCAATTCGCCGGCGGTTACGGCGGCGATTCTGGCCAACGGCAATGTGCTGGACCCGACCGTAACCTTCACCGGCATCAACATCTTTTCCAATGCGGCCGACACCAAGAGCACCGGCGCGGAACTGGTGCTGAGCTATGCCAGCAACTATGGTCCCTATGGCCGTGTCGATTGGGGTCTGGCAGGCAACTACAACAAGGTCGAAGTCACCAAGATCAACCAGGCGCCCGCGCAATTGCTGCCGCAGACCTTGCTGGATGCGACGGCGATATCTGATCTGGAAACGGCCACGCCGAAGTACCGCATCAATTTGTCGGCGCTGTGGAAACTCGGTGCCTGGACGGTCAATCTGCGTGAAACGATCTACGGCCCATCTTCGGAATACGGCACCGAAGACGGTGGCCAGTATTTCAAGACCACCATCACGCGCAAGGCCATCACCGATCTCGAGGTTTCCAACCAGCTGACCAAATCGGTGACCGTGTCGGTGGGTGCGAACAATCTGTTCAATCAGTACCCGAACAAGGTCAGCCCCGGTTTGCTGGCGGCCCAGCGGGCAGGTCTGGACAATGCGGCGGTCACGATCTATCCCAGCTTCTCGCCGATCGGCATCAATGGCGGCTATTACTACGCAAGGGTCAGCTACTCGTTTTAAAGCCCTCTTCAACATCAACAACGCAGTCATAAAAAAAACAGGGCCCCCAAGGCCCTGTTTTTTTGTGACTGCGTCGAAAGGTCGTGCAGCTTTCAGATCTCCTTGCGCATTCGCGTCAGCGGAACGCGGATGTCACCCGGCAGTGTCAATTCAAAACGCTCGACCGCGGCAAAGCCGCAGGCGAGATACAAGGGCTCGCCCGGCAGGGTCGAGGCCAGTTCCAGCGCGGTGAAACCGGCGGCCTGCGCCTGCCGTGTGCATTCGTCCAGCAATTGCCGCCCGAGGCCGCGCCGGGCCATTGTCGGATCGACAAAGAAAGCGCGAATGCGGGCGGGTTCGGTCGCTGGGTCGAGCAGGGGATCTTCGCCGCGCTTGGCCTGATCGCCGCCGAACAGGGTGCGGCGCTTGCTCCAGCCGCCGCAGGCGACAATGGCTTGCGGCGATTCAATCAGCAGATAGGTGCGGTCGATGACGAGTTGCGAATCGACGCCAAACACATGGCGGGTGACCGCTTCCGTCTGCTCGCGCGTGTAGTACGGCTCGCTGAGTCCCAGCCCCGAGCGCGTGATCAGTTTCTGCAGGGCGGGGACATCGGCCGCATCGGCAATGCGCAATTGCATCACGTCGGCACGGCGGCGACCGACCGATTCTGCCCTGGATTACAGTGAATAGGGTGCAAATTATTTCGGACGTACTGCCGTAACTTCAATCTCCACCAGCCAGCCGGGGTTGGCCAAGGCGGGAATTTGCACAGTGGAGCGTGCAGGAAGATTGGGCTGTTTGGCGGCGTCCCCGAAGTATTTGGTGTAGCCCTCCATGAACCCGGCGAAATCCATCTTGCCTTCCTTGGCCGGGTCACCCACGAGAAACACCGTCATCTTGACGACGTCCTTCATGTCCAGATTGAGGCTCTGCAGCTGCGCGCGAATTTTTTCCAGTGTGCTGATGGTCTGCGCCTTGGTATCGCCATACGCTGCCGGGCTGGTCGGCGGCAGTGTCTTGTCGGCGATCGCTGCGCCGGCGCCGCTCATGTAGACGGTGGTCTTGCCGGCCGGGACCTCAACGGCCATGGCAATCGGGAAATTCGAGCCGGGATTCTTGTGACGGATGACATCGGCGGCGCCGCGATCGCAGGCGCCAAGCGTGACCATAAGCGCCGCAGCACACAGCAACAGCCCGGAAGTAACTTTCATTTTTATCCCCTTGTCGATTGGATTGATGGAAGGTGTGATGCACACGCCGCACCAGCTGCGATCAGCGCAGCTTGGCGACATCGGCCGCGCTCACGGCATCGCTGTAATGATTGCCCATGTTCGAGCGCACATAGTTTGCCACGGTCGCCACCTGCGCATCGCTGAGAAAATTCCCGAAGCCGGGCATGCCATGGCGGCCATGCAATACGTTGTAGACGATATACGGCGAGGCCGCAAGGCGGGGGTTGTTTGCCAGCGCCGGGTACATACCGGCGCCCTTTGCGCCCTGGCCATCCGGCATATGACAACCCTGGCAAATGGCGCGATACAGACTGGGTCCGTCCTGTTCGATGAAACGCCAGCCTTCCGAAATGGGCGGCAGCACCGGATCGTCGGCATGCACCAGAGCCGGGGTGAGTGACAACAGAGTTGCGCAACCAAGCTGCAGGGCGAGTGCGCGGCAGAAAATAATCGCTTTCACGGTCGATTCTCCAGTCATGCTTTAGATTTGATCTGCGCGTGCAGACGGCTGATGGCGTCGTGCGCAGACAGTACCGCGCCCTCCTGCCATGCCGGAATCAGCGAGGCATGCTCGCCGGCCAGCACGATGCGTCCGTCGATCTGACAAAGATTCTTGTAGTGCTGCGTGCGCGCCGCCTCCGACCAGTTGCCGAAACAGCCATTGGTCCAGGGCACCCGGTGCCAGCCCACGGCCACACCGGTTTCAAATTCCTGCAGATACTGCGGGTGAATTTTTGAACCGTAGTGAACGGCGAGACGCACGCGTTCCTTCGGCTCCAGCGAGGTGAATTCGTAGGCGTTCGGCCCCCAGATATAGGCGCCGAGCATCACGCCCTTGCCTGGACTGCCGTAGCCTGTGGAAGGATAGGACACCATCTGGATCGGCATATCGGTATAGGAAATGCCGCCATAGATGGAGTCGTCCTGCTCCCAGAAGCGACGCTTGAATTGCAGCCCGACCTTGACCGAAGCTTCGTAGGGTACTGCCTGGATGGCGTCGAGCATGGCGGCGCCGACCGTGATATCGATCTGGCTGAGAATCGACAGCGGGATGGTGCAGACGCACCAGTCCGCCTTGGTCTGTTGCAGATTGCCGCCGGCAGAATCGGTGTAGCTGACGGTCACGCCGCGTTCGCTCTGCTCTATTTTGGTGACCTTGGCATTGAACTGCACCAAATCGGCCACCTGACGGTAGATCGCCTGGGCAATCTGGTCCATGCCGCCGACCGGCTGGAAAATGGCCGAATGATGGGTCTGGTCATTGCCCTGTGCGAGATGCGCCCACAGGCCCGACTGGAGCAGTTCACTCAATGCCAGCGGTTGGGACGGCACCGGTTTCGGCATCAGTCCGCCGCCGGGCGGCACATCGTAGCCGCGGCGGCCGCTGGATTCGTGGCTCGCAAGGTAACGATTGTCCTTGTCGAGCGCGCCCCAGCTTCGCAGCGAGGCCAGCAGTTTTTCCTTGTCCTCGGTGGTGACGGCCTGATCCAGCTGGTTCTTGTTGACCGCCTTGCTCAGCAATTCGGCGACGTGGCCCTGATAGTCGGTCTGCACATGGCGAAAGCGCTGCGGCACGCCGCCGTAGGCTTTTTTCGAATGCAGATAGGCGTTGTAATTCACTTGTATGAAGGGCTCCAGCGGCACGCCCAGACGCTTGGCGTAATCGAGGATGCCGTAGTGATGATAAGGAATGCGCCAGGGCCCCGGATTGATGTAGAGCCCCTTGTCGAATTCGCAGCGCTGCGTGAAGCCGCCGAGTTCGGTGTATTCATCGCCGCCGCGCAATGTCCATGCGCGACCACCGGCGCGATTGTTGTACTCCAATACCTTGACCTGATAACCGGCGTTGCGCAACTCAAAGGCCGCCACCAGACCGGTGACCCCGGCGCCCAGCACCAGAATCGTGGTGCCCTTGGGCGCGCCCTGCAAGTTCAGGCGCCCTGCGTAGGGCGATTCGGCCGCGAACCCCATGGCATTCATCGCGGTATACATCGCGCTGCCGCCGGCCACCTTGCCGATCATCGACAACAGCGCGCGTCGGCTGATCAATTCCTGCCCACCATCCTGTTTGCTCATAAGTATTATCCGACCCTTATCGGTGATTTCAAATGGTTTTCACAACGGCATGCTGCAATTTGAAGGCGCGATGCAAGCGCATATTAGACTCTTTGTTAGCAAGGTGCGTGCCAGTGCGTACCAGAAGCGGTGCGCCGCGTGGGTGAAGTCATCAGGGGTAGTGTTAGCGTGGCCACAGCAACAATAGCAAGGGCATGCCGATCGCGGCAATCAGCCCGTGCAACCCCATCGCCAGTCCGGCAAAGGCGCCGGCCTGCTCGCTGACCTGGAAGGCGCGCGCGGTGCCGATGCCATGGGCAGCCACGCCGACCGAAAATCCGCGCACCGCATGATCGGAAATTTTCAGGGCGTTCAGGATGTATTTGGCGCAGACCGCGCCGATGATGCCGGTGGCGATCACCAGCACCGCCGTCAGCGAGGGCGCGCCGCCGAGCTTTTCGCTGATACCCATCGCGATTGGCGCCGTGATGCTTTTCGGCACCAGGGAGCGCAGCGTGGTATCGCTGGCGCCCAATGCCCAGGCCACGCCGATCGTCGTGACGACCGCAGTGACCGCGCCGGCCAGCAATGCGACGACGATGCCGAGGGCATCGCGGCGCAGATGTTCGAATTGCGCATACAAGGGAATGGCCAGTGCCACCACCGCCGGGCCTAGCAGGAAATGCACAAACTGCGCGCCGTCGAAATAGAGCTGATAAGGGGTGTCGCTCAGCTTGAGGGTGGCGACGATCACGATGACGGATAGCGCCACCGGGTTCAGCAGGGGGTTGAAATTGCTGCGACGATAAAGGGCATAAGCGCCCTGGTAGGCGATCAGGGTCAGGGTCAGCCACAACAGGGGCGAGGAAGAAAGGTAGACCCAGACTTCATGTGCCGCACTGGGCGCATTGGGTATTGCCGTCGGCATCATGGCGCGGGCGTCTTGCGCTTGAGTTTATTCAACACCCATGCGCTGACCGCGATGGTCGCGGTGGTGCTGATGAGCAGCGCGGCCGAGATCGGCAGCCATTCGCTGCGCAGGCGCTCGAAATGCAGCATCACCCCGACACCGGCGGGAATGAACAGCAGGGAAAGGTGCGACAGCAACTGGGTAGCGGTGCTGCGCAATTCGCCGGACGGGCCGCGACGAATGGTCAACCAGGCGAACAGCAGCGCCATGCCGATGACGGGACCGGGAACCGGCAGTGCCAGCACGCGCGCCAGCACCTCGCCTATAGTCTGAAATACCAGCAGTAAGGTGAACGCGGCCAGCATGCCGCCTATTCTATGCTGGCGGGCGCAGTCCGTGTTCAACCAGTTTGGCGCGTTCCGCCGGGCTGGTAATCAGCTTGACAAAATCCCTGGCGGCGGCCGGCGCGTCATTGTGCAGCCACAGCGCGTAAGTCGTGGCCAGATCAAATTCTTTCGGGAATGGTCCGACCAGGGCGGCGCGGTTCGACTGCATGATTTCGCTGAGCTGGGTGATGCCCAGATCGGCCTTGCCGTCGAGCACCATATGCATGGTCTCGATACCGTCCTTGGCCAGCACGGCCTTTTTCAGCACTTCGTCCTTGATGCCCAGCGCTTCAATCACCTTCATGAAATGGGCGCCCACGGTGGCGCCGCGGGCCGGATCCGAGAACACAATGCGCGGTGCGGCCAGCAATGCCGCGCGCAGTTTTTCCGGAGTGGAAATGTCGGGCTTGGGCTGGCCCGGCGTGGCGGCGAAACCACCGACGGTATCGCCGATGATGGTGGTCAGGCCGTTTTTCAGCTTGCCGCTTTTTTCCGCGTCACTGATGCGTTGCTCCGCGGTGATCAGGAAGGCGGCCTTGGGATCGTCGATGAATTTTTTCTCGGCCGTACCGGCGGGATCGAACTCCATGACGATCTTGTGGCCGGTGGCTTTTTCAAAATCCCGGGCGGCTTCAACCAGCGGCGATTTCACGCCAGCGGCGGCATAGAGTTTCAACTCATCGGCAAAGACCGGCACCAAGGCCGACAGCGTCAAGCCGAGGCAGGACAGAAAGGCGAGGGATTTTCTCATGCAGCGTCTCCAGTGGATCGAAGGTTGGCGAGTGCGGTCTTGATGCGTTCCGGCTTGAAGGGATATTGGCGCAGGCGTGCGCCGGTGGCGTTGAAAATGGCATTGCCGATGGCGGCGGCGACCGGGCAGGTCGCTCCCTCGCCGGCGCCGACCGAAGGCCTGTCGGGCCGGCTGATGAGTTCGACTTCCACCACCTGCGGAATATCCGCGAACCGTGCGATCGGATAGGCGGTCCAGTCCAGCGCGGTGACGCCGCTGCGGTCGAATGCGACTTCCTCAAACAGCGCGCGGCTCATGCCCTGTATCAGACAGCCTTCGACCTGGTTGCGCACCCCGTCGGGGTTCACAATCAGGCCGCAATCATGGGCGGCGAACATTTTTGTCACGCTGACCTGGCCGCTGGCGCGGTTCACCTCGACCTCGACGACCACGGCCGCATAGGCGTTTTCATTTTCATACTGGCAGAAGGCGATACCGCGACCGCTCGAAACGTCGCCGACGGTTTTGCTCTTCGTGGCGGCGCCATCCCAGCCTGCGAGCTTTGCTACTGCATTGATGACGGCCCGCGCACGTTCGTCCTTCAGATAACTCAGGCGGAACGCCACCGGGTCGGCGTTGACGGCGGCCGCCAGCTCGTCCATGAAGGATTCATTGGCGAATGTGTTCTGAAAGCCCGACAGGCCGCGCAGTGCCGAGGGGCGCAGCGGACTCGACTGGTGATAGCGGATGCGCACGCGTTTGGCCGGAAATTCGTAGGTGACATCGGCATTGCGCCCGCCGTTGGAAAGTTCGTAGGCCGGGGCGTGGCCGGTCAGCTGCCCACCGAGAGTATTGCCGGGCTGATGACGAGGGCGGGTGCTGTGGGTCGAGGTGATATTGATGAAATCCCAGGCGACGATTTTGCCTTCGGCATCGAGGCCGGCGGCGAGATCCATCGCCATCGCCGGGCCCTTCGGCTCGAAGCCGTGCTCGTCATGGCGCATCCACTGCACGCGTACCGGTTTGCCCACCGCCTGCGACAGCAGCGCGGCATCGACGGCGGAATCGTCGGCGCCATTATGGCCGTAACAACCCGAGGCCTCGGTCCAGGCCACGCGCACCTTGCCGGCCGGAATGCCGAGTACCTTGGCCACCGCCGTGACGAGGCCGAAGCTGTGCTGGGTGCCGCACCACACCGTGGCGCTGCCGTCGCGCACATCGGCCAGCCCGCAGGAGGGGCCGATCGAAGCGTGCATCTGGAAGGGGGTGAGGTAGCTGGCCTTGATGATTTTGGCCGCCTGCGGGAATGCCGCGCCGACATCGCCGTTCGCCTTCACCGCCTGGGTTTCGCTGGGATAGGTGCGCAATTCGCGGTGGACATCATTGCCGATGGGGGCCTCCGTCGGCAGGGCCCATTCGACTTTCAGGGCGCGCACGGCGGCGATGGCGGCTTCCTCGCGCGATGCCACCACGCCGACAAAATTGCCGCGCGCGATCACACGAGCGCCGAATTTTTTGATTGAGCCGGCGTCGGCGCGAACCAGGGTGGCACCCATCACCGGCGGCCGCAGCACGCGGCCATGCAGCATGCCCGGCAGGCGCACATTGTGCACATACTCGAACGAGCCGGCGATCTTGGCCGGCAGATCCACGCGCGGCACCGGCTGGCCGACCACGGTGTAATCGGCAATCGCCTTGCCCTTGACCTTTTTGGTCATCCTGCGATCGAAACGTTTGCCGCCGATCAGCTCGGCGAGCGTCGCCGTTTTCGCAGGATCGGCTTTGACGACAGCGACGCCATCGCGAAACGCGATCGCATCGGCGCTTACATCCAACTTCGCCGCAGCGAGTTCATTCAACACCGCGCGCGCCTCGGCCGCCGCCTGACGCAACTGCGGCCCACCCATCTGCGTGGTCTTGCTGCCGGTGGTGGTGCCCTGGTCGGGAACGATGGCGGTATCGCCCATGATCATGCGAATGCGCGCGACCGGAAAATCCAGCTCTTCGGCGACGATTTGCGAAAGCCCGGTGGTGACGCCGGTGCCCAATTCCACCTTGCCGCAGAACACCGTGACATCACCATTTTGTGAAACGGCCAGCCAGGAATCGAGGCCCTCATACAGGCCCAGTTTTTCCTTCGGCGTCGAAGTCTGCGCAAAGCTCAAGCGCGGAAACGCAAAGGAGACGACGATGGCGCCGCCGCCCTGCAAAAAAGCACGGCGCGAAGGTTGCGCGAGCGTGCTCATGCGGCACCTCCCTGCATGGCCTTGGCGGCGCGCTTCACCGCGCGCAGGATGCGAACATGCGAACCGCAACGACAGAGATTGCCATCAAGCGCGGCGCGAATCTCGGCGTCGCTCGGGTCCTTGTTTTCCTTCAGCAGAGCGGCCGTCGCCATCACCATGCCATTGAGGCAGTAACCGCATTGCCCGGCCTGCTCGGCGATGAAGGCGGCCTGCACCGGATGCGGTTTGTCCGTAGTGCCGAGCCCTTCGATGGTGGTGATCTTCTTGCCGATCGCTGCACTCACCGGCGTGATGCAGGAACGCACCGCCTTGCCGTCGATATGCACCGTGCAGGCGCCGCACTGGGCGAGGCCGCAGCCGAATTTGGGGCCGTTGAATTTGAGGTCGTTGCGCAGGGCGTACAAAAGTGGGGTCTCGGGCGCAAGGGTTACCACTTGCTTGCGCGCGTTGACATTGAGTGTCAGCTTCACGGTCTTCCTCCGAAGTGTTTTTATTGGATTTGAGCTTACAGCATAGAGCTTTCGGCGCCTTCGCCCCATTGATTCGCATCAGGTTCTGCGGGACGGAACATCGAGGATTGGCGCGGTGTTTGGGGCATTTTTGCCTGGAGAGCCGCGCCAAATGGCGTTCTATGAATTTTGGCGGCTTGAACCCCGGGCCTCCTGTATAGCAAATGCTGCGTTGCGGGACCTCATGGCCTTGCTTGATGGCGGGAACGAGGAGGAAAATCTGGAGTGGGCTTGTTGATCCCGCTCTGCGCCAGGTGTCATTACATAAACAGGACGTGCGACCATGTCGAATAACTATCTCGTCGTATCAGGTGCGGTCTTCGGCGTTGTGGCCGTGATTCAGGCGGTGCGGGCGTTCAATCAATGGCCGGTGCATATCGCAACTCTCGACATACCGGTCTGGTTTTCCTGGATCGCGATGGTCGCGGCGGGCAGCATGTGCGCATGGGCATTTCGATGCCGAGGAAAATAACCGCGCACATGAAAAGGGTGAAGTCTTGCAAAATGGTAAATGATATGTTGCAAGACCTGACCCCGTCGTGTTTTGTGCAAGACCTGACCCCGTCGTGTTTTGTGCAAAATGGCCTAACAATTCATTCAAGACGAGGACACCATGGCTGACGTTCCCCCGCAAAATGCTGTATCCGCATCTCTTGCTTCGATTGAAGCAAATGTCGTTATCGCGGGAGTCGAAGCGGTCACGGGCATTTGGGTTATCTATTATCTATAGAGCACGAACGGGTCAATGCGTTATTCCCGACCTTGCCGATACATGGCATTGGTCGTTTGCGTTCTATGCTGTGCTAGGCTTCTTAGGCGTCATTATTGCCGGCTTTGTTCTGGAGGCGGTCGCTGGTTTTATCGAATTGTTGATCGAATGGGGGATCACACGCCCCCTTTGGGGAGCCAAGGGCGAAACGTTGCGGAAGTGGTACCGCAAATACATCGAGCAACCAGATCCGAAAAATGCCGCGAGGGCGCAAAAGTGGATCTGGAAATCTGCTCAAGCCTATCAAGAGTTCTCGCGCCGCCGCCTCAGAATACTCTTTGCTCGCAACACCGCGATCTTTCTTTTTTTGTTCACTTTGTTTTGGTTGTCTCTTGTGTCGTGGTCATTTTGCCTCTTCTTCGTAGGCTTGTCTGGGTCTGCGGTGTTTGCATGGTTGTGGATTGATGCGCAGAAAGGCTGGAACCGCGCAGTAAACATTACTGAGCAGCTCGAAGGGCCTACTGAGCAGCGCGAAGGGCCATAACCTGCCGCGCCAAGCCGATCATTCATGCGGACCCCGCCTGCGGTGCTCATCCGTTCAGTTCTATAGCTAATGCCGCCTCGGCAAACAAGGAATGTCTAGCTCAACTAGATATCAGCCCGTTGTCCGTAAGGCGATTTTTATAGAACGCCATTCCGCGCGCCTTTCGAGACGGAAATGCCCCAAATACTGCGTCAATGCTGGACTTTCACTTTTCAATTTGAAGTCCCGGCGCAAAAGCTGCCGCACAAAATAAAACGCGCCCGCCAGTCCTCAAGACCAGCGGGCGCATTAATTTTTTCGGCTGAAAAAACGATCGGACTAGCGCGTGCCCTTGCGGAACAACGCCGGTGCTGGCTTGGCGGTACGAGCCGTACCACCGCCACCGCTACGAGCAGAAGTATTGGCCGAACCGCCACCGCCCTCACGCGGCGGGCGCGAAGCAGATTGCCCCGCACCTTGTCCCGAACCGCTGACCGATGAACCACCACGCGAAGACTGATTCCCCTGCCCACCGCCAGAACTGCTGCGGCCCCCTCCATTCCCACCACCGCCACCCGTACGCGGCTTGCCTTGACCACCTCCTGTAGGTGCGCCACGGCCTGAGCCGCCGCCACCCGGCCTGCCACGGCCTTGCCCGCCGCGTCCCTGATGATCCTGCGAGCGCATCTGGATCGGTTGCGCCTTGGCATGCGGGTCCGGTTCGAAGCCGGGTACGACGACGACTTCCACATCGCGCTTGATCAGGCGCTCGATGTCGTTGAACATTTTTTTCTCGTCGATACAGACCAGTGAAACGGCTTCACCAGTGGCGCCGGCGCGGCCGGTGCGGCCGATGCGGTGCACATAATCTTCCGGCACATTCGGGATTTCGAAGTTGACCACATGCGGCAATTGATCGATATCGATGCCGCGTGCGGCGATGTCGGTCGCCACCAGCACGGCCAGATCGCCGGTCTTGAATTCGGCCAGGGCCTTGGTGCGCGCCGACTGGCTCTTGTTGCCGTGAATCGCCAGCGCGGTGATGCCGGATTTGTTGAGCCCCTCGGCAAGACGGTTGGCGCCGTGCTTGGTGCGCGTGAACACCAGCACCTGGTGCCAGTTGTTCTGCTTGATCAGATGCGTGAGCAATTCTTTTTTCTTGTCGCGATCGACCGGGTGCACTTTCTGCGTGATCATTTCCACCGTCGAATTGCGCCGCGCGACTTCGATCAGCGCCGGGTTGTCGAGCAGGCTGTCGGCAAGGCGTTTGATGTCGTCGGAGAAGGTCGCCGAGAACAGCAGGTTCTGGCGCTTCTTCGGCAGGATCGCGAGGATTTTCTTGATGTCGTGGATGAAGCCCATGTCGAGCATGCGGTCGGCTTCATCGAGCACCAGGATTTCGACATGCGAAAGATCGACAGTGCGCTGCTGGTGATGGTCGAGCAGGCGGCCGGGGGTGGCGACGAGAATGTCGACGCCCTGGCGCATGGCCGAGATTTGCGGGTTGATGCCGACGCCGCCGAAGATCACCAGCGATTTGATGCCGGTGTATTTGCCATAGGTGCGAACGCTTTCCTCGACTTGGGCGGCGAGTTCGCGCGTGGGTGTCAGCACCAGCACGCGGATCTTGCGTTTGCCTTCGGTGGGCGTTGCGGTCAGGCGTTGCAGGATCGGCAGCACAAAGCCGGCGGTCTTGCCGGTGCCGGTCTGCGCGCCGGCCAAGAGATCGCCGCCATTGAGCACGGCCGGGATCGCCTGGGCCTGGATCGGGGTCGGGGTGGTATAGCCGTGCTCGGAAACGGCACGAACAATCGCCTCGGACAGGCCGAGTGAAGAAAAAGACATTGGGAACTTTCGAAAAAAACTCGGACCTGTCGCCGTGTTGGCGCCAGTCTAGGTGCGAAGGGATTTACTGCAGGTCAGGTTGACTGTGGCAAGGGGACTGGATCAAGGCCACGGCGCGCAGTATAGCAGGCGGCACCTGGCCTGACGAGCCTGACGGGAAAATGAGTTGTTCAGTCCGCGCCGAGAAATAGAAATGCCGCCTTGTCTTCGCGCCGCAGTTGCCGGATCGCGTACTCGGCTTTGGCGGCACCGGATTTATCCGCGAACGCCTTGCTGCCGATCAGGCGTCTTGGCGGATTGGCGCGGGTATATTTGGCACCCTTACCGCTGGCGTGTTTCGCATAGCGTGCCGCCACATCGGTGGTAATGCCGGCATATAGCGCACCGTTATTGCATTCGATGAGGTAGAGGTACCACATCATCACTCGGCGGCTGCGGTTTTCAAGGCGCCGAGGCGCACGATCGGCGCCTCGCGGATCGGCAGATTGCACAGCGCGGCCAGCGAGGCCAATGCGATATCGGCGTACCACATCCAGTCGTAATTGCCCTGCCGGGTGATGGCAATGCCGCCCAGCCAGGCGCCGAAAAATCCGCCGACCTGATGCGAGAGCAGGGTGAGGCCGAACAGGGTGGAGAGATAGCGCGTGCCGTACAGTTTGCCGACGATGCCGGCGGTGGGCGGCACCGTGGCCAGCCAGGTGAGGCCCAGCCCGGCGGCGAACAGATAGAAGGTGGTCTCGGTCTTGGGCGCCAGCAGGTAGACGAGAATCAGCACGGCGCGCGAGGCATACATCGCCGCCAGAATATATTTGGAGCGATAGCGGCTGGTGCCCCAGCCGGCCAGCAGGCTGCCGACAATATTGGCGAGACCGATGATCGCCAGCGACCAGCTCGCTACATTGGGTGGCAGACCGCAGAGCTGCACCTCGCCGGGCAAGTGCGTGACCAGGAAGGCGATATGAAAACCGCAGGTAAAAAAACCGGCGTGCAGCAGCAGATAGCTTCTGTCGGCGAGCGCAATGCGTATCGCTTTTTTGATGCCGCCGTCATGGCCGATCTGCCCGGACGCCGCGCCGCTGCCCGAGTGTGCGTTTGGGGTCGGCGCATGTGCCGCGCCTGAACCCTTTGCGGCGGGCCGTTTGCGCAGCAGCCAGGCCATCGGCAGCGTGAACAGCGAGATCACCGCCATCGACCACATCGCGCCCATCCAGCCGAACATGCCGATGAGCTTTTGCAGCAAGGGGGCGAACAGGAACTGGCCGAAGGAGCCGCCCGCATTGATGATGCCGGCCGCCATGCCGCGTTTTTCGCCGGGCAGGCGTTGTGCGGCCGCACCGATCAGCACCGAGAAACTGCCGGCGCCGGAACCTGCGGCGGTGAGCACGCCGATGGTCATCATCAGGCCGAAGCTTGAGGTCATGTACGGTGTGGTTGCATAACCCAGCGCCAGGATGATGGTGCCGGCCGCCAGCACGCGGCCGGGGCCATAGCGGTCGGCGACCGCGCCGGCGATCGGCTGCACCGCGCCCCACATGAACTGGCCGACCGCCATCGCCAGGCTGATGCTGGCGATGCCGAGTCCGGTGGCGGTGTTGAGCGGCGAAACGAATAGGCCCAGCGATTGGCGCGCCCCCATGGTGATCATCAGCACCGAGGCGGCGAGCAGGACCACCGGCCAGAAGGCATGGGTGACGGCGCGGGATTGGGTGTCGCTCATATCAGTTGTCCTCGGCGAGTGCGGGTTTGAGACGATCCAGGGCCTGGTCGAGCTGTGCCTGCAGATTGGCGGTGAAGTCGCGCCCGAGCCGGCGTCCTGGCGAAAGCGTTCGCCCTGCGCGGTCAGCACGAAGCAGCGTTGACGGGCATCGCTGCCGGGCACTTCACTCACCCAGCCGTGTTCGATCAGTGGCTGGATGCCGCGGGTCAGGGTGGTGCGATCCATCTCCAGCTCGTCCGCCAGGTGCATCAGCGTTTGCGGCTCGCGACCAAGGTGGACCAGCACCGAGTACTGGCCGAGCTTGAGCCCAAGCCCGCGCAAATGCTGCTCGTAGAACGAGGTCATGCGCCGGGTCAGCCGCCGCAGGCGGGCGCCGGTGCAAGGCAGGGGCACCGGCGTTGCCGCCGCGCGTGATGGCGCCCGCTTGGTTCGTTCCAGGGTCGAGGTACTCATGATGGCCGCCTATTTATGTGCATATGCACGCAATTTAGCCGCAGCACCGATATCTTGTCAAGCGCTGCGTCAGCAATGTGTAAGTGCTGGCAGCGAAAATGATTAATCGGTTACCCTTCGGCTATCGCCACCGATGCACCAAGCGCAGAACAAAGACCGGGCATGAAAAAAATCATCGAAAACGTCGCCGAGCACCCGGCGGTTGCGCATCTCGGTCCCGGTCTGATCACCGGTGCGGCCGACGACGATCCCTCGGGCATCGCCACCTATTCGCAGGCCGGCGCGCAGTTCGGTTTCAACATGCTGTGGACGGTGGTGTTTACCTATCCGCTGATGGTCGGCATCCAGATGGTGAGCGCGCGCCTCGGCTGCATCACCGGCAAGGGGCTGGCCGCCAATATCCGCGAAAATTTTCCGCTGTGGGTGCTGTATGCCATCGTCGGCCTGCTGCTCATCGCCAACACCATCAACATCGCCGCCGATATCGCCGCCATGGCCGAGGCCCTGCATCTGATCGTCGGCGGCGCCACGCATATCTACTCGGTGACCTTCGGCCTGCTGTGTCTGGTACTGCAGGTGTTCGTGCCCTATGAGAACTATGTGCGCTATCTGAAGTGGCTGACGCTGGCCCTGCTGTCCTATGTCGCGGTGTTGTTCACCATCGACGTTCCCTGGACGCAGGTGGCGCACCACGTCGTCTTGCCCCAACTCGGCTGGGACAACGACACCATCGTGATGGTGGTGGCGGTATTCGGCACCACCATCAGCCCCTATCTGTTTTTCTGGCAGGCCGCGCAGGAAATGGAAGATCTGCGCAAGGCGAATGGTGCGGCGGCCGGCGGCGCGGGTAGCGTGCCACTACCGCATGATGAGGCGCGCCGCCACCTGCGGCGCATTCGCTGGGACACCCTGATCGGCATGGGTTTTTCCAACCTGGTCGCGTTCTTCATCATCCTGTCGACGGCCGCCACCCTGCATGCGAGCGGCATCACCAATATTCAAACCTCGGCGCAAGCGGCCGAGGCGCTGCGTCCACTGGCCGGCGACTTCACTTTCTTTTTATTCAGCCTCGGCATCATCGGCACCGGCCTGTTGGCGGTGCCGGTGCTGGCGGGCTCCGCCGCCTATGCGGTGGCCGAGGCCTTCGACTGGCGCACCGGACTCGACCTCAAGCCATACGAGGGGCGCCGTTTTTACAGCATTGTGTCGGTGGCCACGGTGGGTGGGGTGATCCTCTGCTTCCTGCCGTTCGATCCGATGAAGCAGCTGTTTTATAGCGCCGTGATCAATGGCGTGATCGCGGTGCCGATCATGGGCGTGATGATAATCCTCGGCACCCGCGAGCAGGTGATGGGCCGCTACGCCATCGGCAGACGCCTGCGCTGGCTGGGCTGGCTGGCGACCCTGGTGATGGCGATTGCCGTGGTGGCGATGTTCGGGACGATGTAGCGGTCGCCGTATACTTCCGCGCTTGAGACGTGAAAGTATGCAAAGTCCAGCATTGGCGCGGGTTGCGGAGCAAAAATGCCTCGAAACAAGCGCCAATGCTGGACTTTGCCATATTGGAGGCGCCCGTTCTTGAGCTGGCGCTGCCGGCTTACTCCGCCCGATAGGCCTGAAATGCGTTGATGAATTTCCCCATCTCGTCGGCGCCGACATCGGAGATGGCCCAGAACTGCATATCCCCCTGGGTCCAGCGGGCGAGATGAAATCCCTGCAGGGCCGTCACTTTCTGCAACTGCTGTTCGCGGGCAGGGCGAATGAAGACATTGATCGTGTGCTGTCCATGCCGGTATACCAGCGAAGCCACCGCGCGACCATCGAGATAATCGAGGCGGCCGCCGACCAGCGGAAATCCCTGCGTCTGCAGATCGATCACCGGCGGGGAGTAGTCGAGTTTGCCGGTGAACCAGGGTTTGACCGTGTGCTGGTCGGAGGAAACGACATCGGTCAGATGCGCGACCATCAGCGAGCGCACATGGCTGGCGAGCAGCTGTTTTTCAAACGCGTCCCCCTCGCCGCCAGCGCCCCGAAACTGGATCACCGCGACTGACAGCAATGCGCCGCAGGCGAAACCGAGGCCGACGCCGGCCCACTGGCGCCACCACAGGGCAAGCCGTTCGGTCCAGGGCATGGACGGCGTGGCCCGGGATTGTTCGGCGATCATCTGCCGAATACGGCTTTCCAGGCCGGGCGGCGCCCGGTAGCGCGGCAGGTGCTGCTTCAACTGCGTCGAAAATTCGTCTCTATCATCCGTTTGCATACCTACCTCGCTTATCGGCAATCGCCGAGCTGTTCCTTCAACATCGCGCGCGCGCGCGACAGGCGCGACATCACCGTTCCCGTGGGAATCTGCATGATGCTGGCGATATCGTCATAGCTCATCTCTTCAATCTCCCGCAGGATCAGTACTTCCCGGAAGGCCATCGGCAAACCGGCAATTGCCGCTGAAATTTGTGCGCCCAGCTGTTTCTGGTCGAGCATCGTTTCCGGCGTCTGCACCTGGCCGCGTGCATCGACCATCGGCACATACATTTCGGGGTCGTCGTCCAGGTTGGCCGTTTGCGGCGTGCGTGTTTTTTGCTGAAACCGGGTATAGCAGGCATTGCGCACAATGCCCAATAACCATGGCCGCGCATCCCCGCCGCGGAAACTGTCGAAGTACTGAAACGCACGAATATAGGCGTCCTGAACGACGTCTTCGGCGGCATGCTCGTCGCGCAGCAACCAGCGCGCAAGGTTATACGCCGCATCCAGATGCGGCAGTACCTCAGTTTCAAATCGGCGATTCTTGTCCGTCACATGGTTCCCTTAGCCTGTATACCGGCGGCTGCAGCGGTTTATTCCCGATTCTGGCGGTGGATGACGACGTCTGTCACCCGCCTGGAATTTTTGCCCGGCGCCTGCGGTATGTAGAAATGAACCCGCCATGCCCGCAATGGGCTATCGCAAGGCCCAGCGCGGCGGTTCCTGCCAGCGATTTCAGTTGTCGGTTCTGGCTGCCCAGACCTTTCCACTTTCCGGGGTGCACTTCATGCGATTGTCTACAAAATTCCGCTATGCCATCTATGCCGCCATCTTCATGGGCGCCGCAACGCCGGCCCAGGCGAAAGCTGACGCCGCTCATGGTCAAACTCTATACCAAACGCGTTGTGCAGCCTGCCATTCGCTGGAATACAACGGCGTCGGCCCGGCGCATCAGGGACTGCTGGGCCGCAAAGCCGGTACCGCGCCCGGCTACAACTATTCGAACGCGCTCAAGGCTTCATCGGTGATCTGGACACAGGCGACCCTCTCCCGATGGCTGGCCAATCCGGAAAAATTCATCCCCGGCCAGAAAATGGGGATCTCCGTGCCGGATGCGAAAGAACGTGCCGATCTGGTGGCTTATTTGGTCGGTGCGACCGCCGCTACCGCGAAAAAAGGCCCTTGATGGTTGGATCGACGGGAATAAACCGCGGCGCCGGGTGGTACAGGAAGGATGGGCGGGCCGCATTTGTGCGGGCCTTCCTACCGTGGTTTCGTCATTGATCCTGAGGAGAATGAATATGGCAGATCGTCGCAATTTTCTGAAACTGGTGGCCGTCGGCGGCAGCGCGGTGTTTGCGTCGGGGCTGAAGATAAATGCGATCGCGGCGGATGCAAAATCCGGCGCCGCTTACGAAGACTTCTATTTTGTGCAGCTGTCCGATACGCACTGGGGATATTCCGGCCCGGCCAATCCCGATGCGAGCAATACGCTGAAGAAAGCCGTGGCCACCGTCAATGCGCTGGAGAATCCGCCCGACTTCATCGTCTTCACCGGCGATCTGACCCATACCACGGACGACCCCAAGGAACGGCGCCGGCGCTTGAGCGAATTCCGCGAAATCGCTGCCGGGCTCAAGGTCAAGAACGTCCGGTTCATGCCCGGCGAACATGATGCCTCGCTCGACTGGGGCGCGGCCTACAAGGAGCAGTTCGGCGAGACCTTCTATACCTTCGACCACAAGGGCGTGCATTTCATCGCCCTCGACAACGTGTCCGACCCGGGGGCGAGCATCGGCGAGGCGCAGCTGGCCTGGCTGAAAGGCAATCTCGCCAAGCTGCCGAAGAACGCGCCGATCGTGGTGCTGACCCATCGTCCGCTGTTCGACCTCGCCGCCAAATGGGATTGGGCCACGCGCGACGGCGACAAGGCCATCGAGATACTGATGCCTTACCCCAATGTGACGGTGTTCTACGGGCATATCCACCAGGAAAACCATCATATGACCGGGCATATCGCCCATCACTCGGCGAAGTCCCTGATCTTTCCCCTGCCCGCACCCGGCAGCCAGGAAAAACGCACGCCCCTGCCTTGGGATCCGGCAACGCCCAATCGCGGCCTCGGCTTTCGGGAGGTGGAAGCGGAGCCCGTGAAGGCGGAGTACCAGATCCAGGAATTTCCGGTCACCAAGGCCTGACGATGTGGATCAGCCGTCGAACATGGATGGTCAATGCTTTTGCCTGCATCGCGCTGCCGGCCCTGGGCGCGATTGGCGAAAGTGTGTCGGCGAAAATGGCCAAAGCGGCCAAACCGGCGAAGGTGGTCAAACTGGTCGCGCAGAAATTCAAGTACACACCGAATGAATTCGAGGTCAAGGTCGGTCAGCCGGTGGTGCTTGAATTCACCTCGGTCGATTTCATCCATGGCTTCAATATTCCCGACCTGAAAATGCGCGCCGACCTGCTGCCGGGGACGATCACGAAAGTCCATCTGACGATCGAAAAACCCGGCGTCTATGATTTTCTTTGCGACAATTTCTGCGGCAGCGGCCATGAGGAAATGAGCGGGCGAATCGTGGCCAGGCGCTGACGAGGCTCAGCCCGCCGGCGCTTGCCGGCTCAAAACCAGGGGTGCGACAAGCCTTCCTGATTGAAGCTGCGCTGCACCGCGGGGCGCCCGGCCATCGCCGCCAGGAATTTTGCCAGCGCCGGACGGGTGCGCGCGGGCCTGGCGAAATTGCGCGTCCAACGTGCCAGCATCATCAGATAGGGATCGACGATGGTGTATTGCGCGCCCATCAGCCACGGCCCGCCGGCGTAGGCAAGATGGTGCTCGATCAGGTCGAGCATCTTGCCGATCCTCGCCTCGGCATTGGCCTGCACGATGTCCGCCGCCGTGTTGCCGCCGAGGCGGTCGGGATAGTAGTAGGTGATGAGTTCCGCTTGCAGGGTATTGGTGAGATACATCAGCCATTTGTAGAGCTGTGCGCGCTCGGCCGTACCCGGCGGCGGCGCCAGCTTCGCGCCGGCATGGCGGTCGGCCAGATGCAGGCAGATGGCGGCGGCCTCGGTCAGCACCAGGTCGCCGTCGATCAGCACCGGGATCAGGCCCGCGGGATTGAGCTTCAGGTAGCGCGCGCTCTTGTGTTCATTGACGTTGCGATCGACCAGGGCCAGCTCATAGGCGGCGCCGATTTCCTCCAGCACCATATGCGGGGCCAGGCTGGCATTGCTCGGGAAGTAGTAGAGGGTGTACATGGCGGCGGTGATTTGTGACGCGAAAATTGGCGGGGGTCGCAGGCATCAAACGGCACCGGTGCCGATGGGACCGGGCGGCGCAGTTGCTCGATTCACGTAAATGCAACTTCGTGAGCATTACAATGCGCATCAGACAACCGAGCCCAAGGATACAGGAATGCAATCATCTGCCGGAATTCTCAGGCGCTGCGCCGCCATCGCCATGCTGGGCGCAGTTGCCCTTGTTTCTGCCGCGCCCGCCAGCTTGTGGGCCTGGGGTGCCGAGGGGCATCGCATCACCGGCCTGGTCGCCGCAGAACTGCTGACACCCAAGGCGCGCCTGCGTCTCAACCAGCTGATTCCCGGTGCCGATCTGGCCGATATCGCCCTCTATATGGATATCAACCGGCAAGACCTGGCGACGGCGATTCCCGGTTCCGACAAATGGCATTACGACAACGAGCCGGTGTGCAAAACCAAAACCTATGCCGAGTACTGCCCGAACGGCGATTGCGCCTCGAGCAAGATCCCGGTGTATTTCAAGGTGCTCACCGATCCCGCTTCATCGGCCGAGGCCAGGGTACAGGCGATCCGTTTCCTGGTGCATATGATCGGCGATATCCACCAGCCCCTGCACGCCGCCGACGATAACGACCAGGGGGCGAATCTCAAGTTCGTATCGATGCCCGACGCGCCGGCCGATCTGCCGCCGAGGCGTCTGCACGCCGTGTGGGACAGCGACCTGGTCAAGCTCACTACCCGCGGCAGCAGCGAAGCGGACTATGCCCGGCAATTGCTGGCCCGCTTTGGCGATAGCAATATCGCCGCCTGGCAGTCCGGCACGGTGCGCGACTGGATGAAGGAGTCGTGGACCCTGAGCAGCACCGTGACCTACGGAAAATTGCCCGGCTTCGTCTGCGGTCAGGAGTGGCTGTCGTCGCCGGCGGCGCCGCAGCGCCTGACCCAGGCCTATGTCGATGCCGCGCTGGAACCGATTCCCGCGCAGTTGGCCAAGGCCGGCGCGCGCATCGCCTGGGTGTTGAATACCGCGCTGGAAGCGGGCCCCTCGGTCGCGGGCGCAGCCGCCGCCGCGCCCGACGCGGCCTTCATGAAGCTGCACCGGATGTTCGTCGGCAAATGGAACGGCAGCCTCGAATACCGCGATTTTCGCAGCGACCGGCGCGCGACCCTGCCTGCCACGCTCGAGATCGCGCCGCGCGTGGCCGCAGACGGCGCCGAGCTTGTGTACCAGTATGTCTATGATGGCGGCCCGGGCAAGGTCGTCAAATCGGTCGCGATGGTGCGCATTGACCCCGCCGAAGCGCGCTATTCGAGCCGCGTGCCGAACAGCGACCAGCGCGACGACTATCGCATTGTCGACGGCCTGGCCGATTTTCTGGTGCGCGGCGAGGGCACCCTGCTGCTGCTGGGAACCGGCATTGAAAACGAACAGCCGGTAGAAGTGCGCTCGACCCTGACGATCAATGCAAAGGAGTACTCCCTGTTGCGCGAGACCCGTAGCGCCGGCCAGGAATTTGCGTTTCGTCATGCCTACAAGTTCACGCGCGCCGACGCCGGGGCGCTCAAATCGAAGTCGGACGCGCTGAAATTGCCGCCGATTGTCAGCCCGCGACCGCGCGCCGGCGGCCGCGAAGACCGCCAGGGCGTGGAGAATTAAAACTCGCAGAACGCCATTTGGCGCGGCTTGCAGACCATTTTTGCTTGCGAAGCCGCGCCAATGCTGGACTTTGCGCTGATGGAAATGGCCGGAAGCCGGGTCGTTGTCGCACGCCATGCCATGCTTGCGACGCGTGCTAAACCATCACCGCGCGCGCCGCGTTCTCCACGCCAGCTTGCAATCGTTGTAAGCTAATGCGTGGCGATGTTGCCACCCGATGTTGCCACCACATCGCCATCCCTTCCTCCCTCTTCCCTACAGGTAAATTCCCATGAACGACAACTCCTCGAACGGCCGTCGCATCGTGCTGAAGCAAATTTCGATGGCACTGGCCAGCATCCCGCTGATCGCCGTCACCGGCAACGCCCATGCTGAAAAGAGCGCTTCGCGTACTGCGCTGCAGTATCAGGACAAACCGAAAGAAGGCAAGCAATGCTCAGACTGCTTGCAGTTTGTGCCGGGCAAAACGCCCAAGGACAAAGGCGGCTGCAAGATCATGCCGGGCGACACTGAAATTGCGCCGACCGGCTGGTGCGCCGCGTTCGTGGCTATGCCGCCCAAAAAATAAGCCTGCCCGCTTGCCGAAAAAACCAGCCTCAGGGCTGGTTTTTTTTGCCGCGCGCAGCCTCGCGGAGGCCGCGCATGACATTCACGGCTTGCCGTGATCAAATAGCTTATGAACCCCACACAGAACCTGACTGGCTTGCGGGTGGTGCCGGGCTGCGGCCGGAGCCTGTCGCTGCTTGCCGCCACGTTCCTGCTGAATGGCTGCGCGGCCATGTTGCCCGACAGCCGGACCGAGGTGCGCGCGCAATGGAAAAGCTATGCCGAGGCACGCGCGACCTTCGATCAAATCGTGCCCGGCAAAACGACGGTGTCCGAATTGGCGGCGATGGGTATCGATGCTGCCAGTTCGTCGAACGTCACCATTCTCAACCAGGCGGATTTGCTGCGCCGCTTTGTGGTGGTGCCTTCGCTGGACACGCGCATGCTCGACGACGGCCTGCGCCGTTGCCTGGAGGCGCGCGAAGCCTGCTTTGCCTATACCGTGGAACAGACGTATACGGATCGCAAACGCACCGGCAATTTCCTGCTCGATTTTCTCAACTTCCATCGCCATACCGAAATCACCGGCTGGAAGTTCGAGGCCATCATCGTCATCAATATCGACACTGTGGCCTTCAAGGTCTGGGGCGGCAAGCCGAACATCCAGGAGGAGGAAAACGTGCGCAATCCCCTGGGGCCGCTGCAGGGCGTGGGCGAATCCGGCTCGCGCCAGCTGATCAACAGGTAAGGGGCAAAGCCCCTCGCCGTCAGACGATGCGCCCGTTCAGGGGATAGGTCGGGTCGTTGTAGCCCGGTGTGGAGGGGTGTCCCTGCGCCACCAGCGAATCGACCAGGGCCTCGTCTTCAGGCGTGATGACGCAGGACAGCGCGCCGAAATAATCCTGCCATTGCGCCAGGGTGCGCGGCCCGGCGATGGCGGCGCTGACGGCATTGTTGGCCAGCACCCAGGCGGTGGCGAAGTGCGACAGTTCCACACCCTTGGCCGCGCAATGCTGCTTCAGTGTCTGCGCGATACGCAGCGACTCTTCGCGGAATTCTGTTTCCATGATGCGCTTGTCGCCCCGCCCCGCACGCGTGCCTGAGACCGGTGCGGCACCGGGCAGGTATTTGCCGGACAGTACGCCGCGCGCAATCGGGCTGTAGGGCACCACGCCGATGCCGTAATGCGCGCAGGCCGGCAGTACCTCGACTTCGGGCATGCGATTCAACAGGTTGTAATAGGGCTGGCATGCCACCGGGCCCGGCATGTTCAGTTCGCGCGCCAGGCGCACCATCTCGGCGATGCGCCAGCCGCGGAAATTCGATACCGCCCAGTAGCGTATCTTGCCGGCGCGCAGCAGGGCCTCGATGGCACGCAACGGCTCTTCCAGGTCCATGCCGTTGAAATCGCGGTGCAGGTAATAGATGTCGATGAAGTCGGTCTTGAGGCGTTGCAGGCTGGCTTCGCATTCGCGCATCATCCAGGTCCGCGAATACTGCGCTTCGTTCGGGCGATCCGACATCCGGTTGCCGATCTTGCTGGCCAGAATCCAGTCGTGGCGGCTGCCCTTCAGCAGTTCGCCGACCATCGATTCCGATTGGCCCCTGGTGTATACATCGGCAGTGTCGATGAAATTGACGCCGTGCTCGCGGGCATGGGCGACGATCTGCGCGGCTTCGGCCTGATCGGTCTGGTCGCCGAACATCATCGTGCCCAGGCACAGCATGGAAACCTGCAGGGGGCTTTTGCCCAGATTGCGATAGCGCATAGTCGTCCTTCAATCGACCGAAGCCAGCAATTCGTTCACTGTGGCCTCAGTCAGCGGTTTGGTCAGAAAGCCCTTGATGATAGCGAGATTGGAGGTGCGCAGACGGTCGCGCTCCGAACCCGAGGCAGTCAGCATCATGATGGTATTGGTCGGTTTGTCCCGCAGCAGCGGGGTCGCCTGTTCGGCGAATTCGAAGCCGTTCATGCCGGGCATATTGATATCGAGGAAAATCAGGCTGGGTCGCGACAGGTCGGCGCCGTGCAGATAGGCGAGGGCCGCGGCACAGGATGCGAAGATCAGCAGTTCGCCCGCAAAACCCGCGCGCTGCACGATGATCTGGTGATAAACGTTATCCATCTCGTTGTCGTCGATCAGGATGATGCGTTCAATGGTTTTCATGCGTTCGCCCCCGGGTTCGACAATGATTTCGGCAGCAGCACATGGAAACAGCTGCCGTGTTCCAGCGCGGCGAAGCGGTCGACATCGTCGTGGGGTCGTGGCGCCTTATGCACGGCGTCGGGGACAAACGGAAAAGTGGGCGATGGCTGGCAATGGAAATTCTCTTGTCTGCTAACAATTATGCCACGCGGCCGGGATCGCCAGTCTGGAGCCCGGCCGCGGTAACCGGCCATTGCCAACTGGCTGAGCGGCACCCTGCGAGCGCTGATTCAACCGGAGAGCCGGAACAAGGTTGCGCAAGGCATACCGGCTTCGATGCCCGGGATGGCATGATAGAAACCACCATTCAGCCGGCGGCTTGGGCGGATTGACCGTCAGGATGAGGTCAAGATGAGAATACGCGGCGCGAATACCGGACAAAGTATTCGGCGGGGGACGGTTTGTTGCCGGGCTGCAGCTGCCAATTGCTGCGCCGGTTTAGGCCGGACTATTTTTGTAGCATCAGCATCAGGCCAAAATATTCGACACGAATTTCGCGTGCAGTTCTGGGCGGCTTGCGGACTCTGGGGGCCAGAGCTGCATCTGTTTGCGAGGAATCCGGTGTAGCAAAATTCTTGAGTGCGAGAAAAGTGCCGACCACGGCGCGCGCGCTCGGGTGGCTGGGTTCAAGACCGGTAATCTCCGCAACCAGCGCTTGCAGGGTTTTTCTGTCGAACTGATCCACATTGTCGTGCCGGGAATAGAGCTGCGAAAACGCGTTGCGAATGGCTTCTCCCAGTATTGCCGACAACTGCTTTCCTTCGTGAAAGCGTCTGTACAGGGCCGTGGGTCGTCCGTCTGCGTCCAGAAAGCCCATGCGCCTGGCGAGCGGCACGAAGGGTCGATCCGCATCGCGGCGAAAGCCAAGGGTGTGGGACAGGAACTCATGCGAAAAACGCTCGGGGACCGGCACAGTCAGAATTTTGGCGAGAATATGCGGCACGACGCCATAGCTGTTCAAAAACGGGGGGTAGTCCGCAGCCATTTTCTCTCCCTGCCGATCGAAAGCGGTGTTGAAACCAGCGGGCAGCGTTATGCGTATGAGTACGCATGCCTGATGCTTGATGCGGCTTGCCGGCATGTTCTTTCGGTACGGCGTCAGGGTATGGCTGCGCGGACACTCCGTCAATTGGGGGAAACCCCTAGAAACGGGCGACACGCATGTAGAATCAGTGCAGCCGGAACCGGCTTGCAACCATCAAATTTATAGGGGGAATCGCGAAATGAGTTTTCGGCTTAAGGTTAATCTCATCCTGTTTGCCGCCGGCCTGATGGTGATGTTGCCGGGCGGCTGGTATGTCAACAAGATCATGCGCGCGCAGGCCAATCAGGACGTCATCAAGCAGGCCGATATGCTGATGGAAAGCGCGCTTGCCTCTCGGAGCTACACGGTGGATCTGATCAAGCCCCAACTCGATCCGATGCTGGCCGATAAATTCCTGCCCCAGACCGTGCCGGCGTTCGCGGCCACAGAAACCTTCGAGCGCTTCCGCAAGAAATTTGCCAACTTCAAATACAAGGAGGCGGTGCTCGACCCCACCAATCCGCGCGATCGCGCGGATGAACTGGAGCGCGAGATCATCAACCGCTTTATCGCCGACCCCTCACTCAAGGAGGCTTCCGGGGAAGTATTTCGCAATCTGGACCGGCTCTACTATGTCGCCAAGCCCATCCAGATCAAGAACCCGGCCTGCCTTGCCTGCCACGACACGCCCGATCGTGCGCCGCAGACCATGCGCACCATTTATGGCGACAAGGGCGGTTTCGGCTGGAAAAAGGACCAGATTGTCGGCGCGCAGGTGATCCTGGTGCCTGCTTACGAGCAGGACAAATCGACGTCGGCCCTGCTGAAAGTGATCGCCGGGGTATTCATCGGCCTGTTCCTGGCGATGGTGGCAGTCGTGAACCTGCTGATCCGTTCGGGCGACGAATGAGCGCGGGCTGAAAATCCGGGATCCGGCAGCGGGCGAGGGCGGCGTCCATAAAGGCAGGACGCCGCCCTCGCCATTCCATCTATCTGCTCACTGTCCACTGCCGGTTAGTTGCTCACCAGGCCCGGACGCGCGCCTCGGGAGCCAGATATAGCGCCTGGCCAGACCTGACGTCGAAAGCGTCGTACCATGCGTCGATATTGCGTACCGTCAACGCCCGGTATTGCGATGGCGCGTGGCCGTTGGTGAGTATCTGCTGGCGCAATTGCGCTTCACGCGACTTGCTGCGCCAGCCCTGTGAGAAGGCGATGAAAAACAACTGGTCGCTGCTGTAGCCCGGCTGCGCCGCCTTGTTTGCGGCAGCTGGCGGTGCTATTGCCTTTGCGGCAGCGCGATAGCCGTCGAATGCGGCGGCAATGCCGGCAAGATCCGCCAGGTTTTCGCTCAGTGTTTGCTGGCCGTTGATGGCGAGATCGCTGAACGGCCGATAGCCGCCGTATTGCGCCACCAAAGCGGCAGACGAAGCCTTGAAGTGCGCCATATCCTCGGCGGTCCACCAATCACGCAGCCGACCCTGCGCATCGAACTGGGATCCCTGGTCGTCGAAGCTGTGGCTGATCTCGTGACCGATGACCGAGCCGATGCCGCCGTAGTTGACCGCATCCGGCGCCGCGGCGTCGAAATAGGGTGGCTGCAGGATCGCCGCCGGGAAGTTCAGCGCATTTTGCATCGGCATGTTCACGGCGTTGACCTCCTGCGGCGACATGCACCATTCGGTCGAATCCACTTTCTTGCCCAGCTTGGCAATGCGGCGCTGGTAGTTGAAGGTTTCCGCTCGCAGCAAATTGCCGAAGGCATCGTTGCGGTCGATCCTGAGCCCGCGGTAATCCTGCCAGTGATCGGGGTAGCCGATGCCGACATACAGTGTTTTCAGTTTGGCCTTGGCTTGCCGCCGGGTTGCCGCTGCCATCCAGTCGAGCTGATCGATCCGCTTGTCGAAGGCCTTGACGATATTGGCCACCATAGCCTGTGCTTTGGCTTTGCTTGCAGCCGGAAAATATTTGGCGACATAGACTTGCCCCACCGCGTCGCCGACCGAGGCATTGGCCGCATTGAGTGCCCGCTTCCAGCGGGCCTGCTGTTGCGGGGTGCCGCTCAGCGCTGTGCCGTAAAACGCAAATCGTTCGTCGACGAATGTCTTGGGCAATACCCCCGAGTAATGATTGACGGTGTGGTACACAAGATAGTCCTGCCAATCGGCCAGCGGTGCGCTGCCGACCAGGGCGGCCGCGCCGGCGATGGCGCCCGGGTGCCAGACGATGTAGGCATCCTGTTTGCCCAGCCCCGCGCCGTCGAAGAAGGCCGGCCAGTCCATGCCGGGCGCTTTGGCCGTGAAATCCTGGCTGTGCCAGAGATTGTTGGCCTTCAATACGTCCTGCGAATCTTCCAGCGAGGAGTGCGCTTCGGCGAGTTTGCGTTCGAGCGCGAAAATACGCGCGGCGCGCGCGTCGGCATCGCTGACGCCGGCCAGCCTGAGCACGCTGGCGATATGCGCAAGATATTTGGTGCGCAGCGCTTCCATGCGCGGGCTGTCGGCGAGGTAATAGGCACGATCCGGCATGCCGAGACCACCCTGCAGCAGATAAGGTGTGTAATGCGCCGGGTCATTGAAGCCCTGCGCCACCCACAGGCCGAACAGATTTTCGGTGAAGTAATTGGTGGCATTGAGCGGGTCGACATCGGCGCGCAGGCGTGCGCCCAGTGCACGGGACAGGGCGGTCTTGTCGCCGATCGCGGCGATGCCTTGCAGCAGAGGCTTCAAGGGGGCGTCCCCTTTGGCTTCAATGCCGGACTCGTCCATGTAAGCGGTATAAAAATCTGACGCGATGCGCTCCGCCGGTGTTTTCGCCGCCTGGTCTTTTGCCGCGGCCTCGATCAGGGCAATGATGCGCAGATTGGTCGCTTCCGCCAGCTCGGCGCCGGCTCCCCAGCCGCCGCGATCGGCCGGAATTTCCGTCCTGGACAGCCAGCCGCCATTGGTGAAACCGTAGAAATCGTCGCCAGGTATGGCCGTTTTGTTCATGCCGTTTTCGTCGATGCCGACAGATTTCGCCGCGTCGGCCGCGTTGCCGGCGCCAGCCAACACGAGCAGGCAGGCCGCCACTGCGGCGCGCGTGACATTTCCAGACAGTTTCACAATGAGTCGAGTACGGTTTGTGGACATGATGTTCTCACGGGGGAAAAGAAGCGGCGATGCTGGCATGCCGGAATGACGGCGTCAAATGCGATGCGACAAAATGCGGAAATTCGGCAATATGTGCCGTTGCCAAACGGAAATTGCCCATGCGCTACGCTTGCGCAGCGCGATGGCAGTGAATTCCCATTTACACTAAAGGTCTTTGCAATCTTTCGAGGAAAAAGATGAAGCTCAATCTGGGATGCGGCTTTAACAAAATGGCTGGCTGGGTAAATGTAGATAAATTTGACACTTGCAAACCAGATGTTGTGCAGGACCTGGAAGTGACGCCCTGGAAATGGGAAAGTAATTCGGTGACCGAGATGATGCTGAACCATTCCCTTGAGCATTTTGGTGCCGATTCCAGCATCTTCCTGAAAATGATTCAGGAGATGTACCGGATCAGTGTGGATGGATGTCTTATCCACATCAATGTTCCGCACCCGAGGCACGATAATTTCATCAACGACCCCACTCATGTGAGGGCGGTCACCCCGCAAATGCTGGAGCTGTTCAACAAGGATATGAACCGCGAGTGGCAGAGATTGGGCGCGGCGAACAGTCCCTTGGGTTTGTATCTGGATGTCGACTTTCAAGTCATTGAGGCTGTACAGATACTTGAAGAACCTTATATGAGTCAATTTGAGAATAAGGAACTTTCTATGGAAGAGGTAGGAGTGATGATCCGGGAACGAAATAACATTGTCTCGGAGTACAAAATCAAGCTAAAGGCGAAAAAATAAGGTCGGCCGCGACGATGAACATCGTTTTTTGTGCCCCCGGAAAAAATCCGCAGCCCTGGCTGGATGAACTCAGCGTAAATCTTCCGGAAGCCAGAGTATGGGCATGGTCGGTCGAGCAGGCGCCTGGTACGACCGCAGCGCAAGCCGATTACGCTGTGGTATGGGCGCCGCCCCCGGCGTTATTTCAGGAACAGCGTCGTTTGCAGGCCGTGTTCAATATCGGCGCCGGCGCCGACGGCGTCATGAAGCTGGAGAGCCTGCCTCGCGATATTCCGGTCGTTCGCCTTAACGACGCCGGCATGGCGGTGCAGATGGCTGAATACGTTTGTCATGCGCTGATCCGGCATGCCCGCGAATTCGATGTCTATGCGGAGCAGGCCGCTGCGAGCGAATGGAGCCCGCGTCCGGCCATTGACCGCGCAGCCTGGCCGGTGGGCGTGATGGGGCTGGGCTCGATCGGTGCGCGCGTCGCAGGGGCGATTGCCGGTTTCGAATACCCGGTGTTCGGCTGGTCGCGTGCTGTAACCACGCTTCCGGGCGTCGGCACTTTCGCAGGTGCCGGGCAGATGGACGCGTTTCTGCGCGCAGTGCGGGTGCTGGTCTGCCTGCTGCCGCTGACGCCTGAAACCGAGGCAATCCTGAACCGGCACACGCTGTCGAAACTGAAACCCGGCGCTTATCTGATCAATGTTGCGCGCGGCCGTCATCTGGTGGAACAGGATCTGCTCGAATTGCTCGACAGCGGCGCGCTTGCCGGAGCCACGCTCGATGTCGCCGGCGATGAGCCGTTGTCGTCTGACCATGCGTTCTGGCGTCATCCGAAAATAACCATCACGCCGCATATCTCCGCAATTACCCTGCTGCGGGAAAGTGTGGCGCAAGTAGCGCAAAAAATTCGCGCCCTGCAACGGGGAGATACCGTCGATGGCGTCGTTGAACGGGCGCGCGGATATTGACGGGGACGACTAGTCGCCCATATGTTCCGCTTCCTGCCCCGCTACGCGGGTTTTGTCGGCGCCCGTTTGCGTGTCGTGCCTGGGCAGCAAGGCAATGCCGACGATGGCGCCAATCAGCGCGCCCAGCGGCTGCGATTGAATCAGGAAGCCCAGGAAGGCGCCGACTGCGGCCATCAGGCCGACAACGGTTGCGGCAACAATCAGGTTTCTCATGGCGGTAGGGACCGTGATGGATGGTGCGGGTGCAGATGCCGAAAATGCACATTGCACAGATGCTTGAGCAGGTTCATTGATCTTATCCATCGATCGCCGCCTTGTCCCTACCCGGCCGGGTGGGACTCGTGCATCTCGCGTTTGCCCACATATCGCCGATCGGCACCGGACTACAGGCAGGTCAGACCCAGTTCTTGCTCCGCTCCACTGCGCGTAACCAGCCTTGCATTTTGTCGGCGGCCTCCGCACGCGACAGCTGCGGAATGAAGCGGCGGTCCTGTTCCCAGTGCGCGGCGATTTCCGTTTCGCTGCGCCAAAAACCCACCGCCAGGCCCGCCAGATAAGCCGCGCCCAGTGCCGTGGTCTCGGTGACGCGCGGACGCACTACCGGCGTACCCAGCAGATCGGCCTGGAATTGCATGAGCATATTATTGATGCTTGCGCCGCCGTCGACGCGCAGCTCGGACAGGGCGATGCCGGCGTCCTGCTGCATGGCGATAGCCAGTTCCGCGCTCTGGCAGGCGATCGCCTCGCAGGCGGCGCGGGCAATATGCGCCCGCGTGCTGCCGCGCGTCAGTCCCAGCAGGGCGCCGCGTGCGCCGGCATCCCAGTGCGGCGCGCCCAGTCCGACAAAGGCGGGCACCAGATAGACCCCGCCGCTGTCGGCAACCGACAGGGCCAGGGCCTCTACCTCGGCGGAATTCCTGATGATGCCAAGTCCGTCGCGCAGCCATTGAATGATGGCCCCGGCCATGAATACGCTGCCCTCGAGTGCGTACTGGGTTTTTGCACCATCGCCAAGGCGCCAGGCAACCGTGGTGAGAAGGCGATTTTTCGAGATCACCGGCGCGGTACCGGTGTTCATCAACATGAAGCAACCGGTACCATAGGTGTTCTTGGCCATGCCGGGCCGGTGGCAGGCCTGGCCGAACAGCGCCGCCTGCTGGTCGCCGGCGACGCCGCCGATGGGAATGCCGGGCGGCAGACCGGCGCAGGCCGTTTCGCCGATCACAGCCGAAGAACTGACGATTTTTGGCAATACGCTGCGCGGAACGTCCAATAATTGCAGCAGCTCGTCGTCCCAGTCCAGGGTGTGAATATTGAACAGCAGAGTGCGCGAGGCATTGGATACGTCGGTGGCATGAACTTTGCCTGCGGTCAAACACCATATGAGCCAGCTATCGACGGTGCCAAATGCCAGTTCCCCTGCCGCTGCGCGTGCGCGCGCATGCGGAACATGGTCCAGCAGCCACTTCAATTTGGTGCCGGAAAAATACGCATCGATTTCCAGGCCGGTCTTGAACGAAATCAGCGGCGCATGTCCCGCCGCCTTCAGCGCCGCGCAGGTATCGGCGGTACGGCGGTCCTGCCAGACAATGGCGGGGGCCAGCGGCAGTCCGCTTTTGCGATCCCAAAGTACGGTGGTTTCGCGCTGGTTGGTAATGCCGATGGCGGCAATCTGCGCGGTCGCCAGGTTGGCTTGGGCGACGACCTGCGCGGCGACATCAAGCTGGCTGCGCCAGATTTCAAGCGCATCGTGTTCCACCCAGCCGGGCTGCGGAAAATACTGGGCGAATTCGCGCTGTGCCATGGCGCGAACCTGTCCGCCGTGGTCGAACACCATGGCACGAGAACTGGTTGTTCCTTGATCCAGAGCAACAATGGCATTCATGAATTGAAAAACCTGGCCGTAAGACAGTTGGTTAAACAGCAATGAAATGATCGCCGGGCACAGCGCCATTGCCCGGTGGAAGCGTATCAGGGCCGCCACGGTTGTGCGCGGTAAGGTAAAATAGTGCGTTGCAACATGGCATATATCGAATCATTGGAGGTTCCTCATGGGTCTGCTCGACGATCTCAAAAAAGAAGCCGACACCCTTAAAAATCAGCAAGCAGCACGCACTCAGTCCCTGCAGGCAAATGCCGCATCGGTGGATCGCGCCCTGCGCAAGACTTTCAACTATCTGAACGAACTGTTCAGGCAGCTCAATGTGGTCAAGCCGCCTTGCGATCGAACCTACGATTTGCTGACGGTGGGCAAGATCGGCGGCCTGACGCAGCTCGATTACCGCATCGAGTACCGCACTTCGCAGCGCAACGGCACCGAGCATTACGAGAATCTCGAGGTCACCTTCAAGCGCAGCAAGGGTCAATCGCTGACGGTCAAGCGCGACGCGGAACATATTGAACGTTTCCGCGAATTGCTGTGGTTGAACAATCTGCGTTTTACCTCGGAACCGATCCGCAACGACCGTCGGGTGGTGGTCAGCGAGACCTTCGTGATCAGCGGCGACATCATTTGCGGCGTCGACATCGTCGGCGATTACGAGACCGGCGTGATCCGCTTCAAGTTGAAGAATATCGAGGACTTCGGACCGAGCATGTACACGCTGGAACCGGATGCCATCAGCGATCAGGCACTCGAAGAACTGGCCAAACTGCTGATTGGCAAGGAATCGACTTTCGCGACATTCAACCGGCGCCCGGGCAGCGGCACTGCCCCCAATCCCGCGTTGCGTGGTAACAAGGCGCCGCAATATGTGATTGAGCCACCGCCACCACCCCAGAGCGAGGACGAAAAGAAAAGCGGATTGCTGGGTTCGCTGAAATCGGTGTTCAAGAAATAGGCTGGTGAATCCGCAACCAGGCCGGCGATTCGGCCGGCAATAAAAAACCGCGCAAGGCGCGGTTTTTTATTGCCATGTGCGGCCGCCGGGGGCGGCAGACAATCAGCGCCGTCCCTGCAGCGCGGCAATGCGCTCCTCGATCGGCGGGTGGCTAGAGAAGAGGGCCATGACGCCCGCTTTGTCCGAAATGCCGGAGGCCGCCATCGATTTTGGCAATTCGCCGGGCTGCAGCCCGCCCAGCCGCGACAGCGCGTTGATCATCGGCTGCGGGCGACCCAGCAGGCTGGCCGAGCCGGCGTCGGCACGGAATTCGCGCCGGCGCGAGAACCACGCCACGATGATGCTGGCAAGCAGGCCGAACACGATCTGGCAGACCATATCGGTCACGTAGTAACCAATCCCGGGGCCGTCGCGATCATTCTTCAACACCACGCGGTCGACGAAGTAGCCCACCACCTTGGACAGGAACACCACAAAGGTGTTGACCACGCCCTGGATCAGGGTCAGCGTCACCATATCGCCATTGGTGATATGGGCGATTTCATGACCCAGCACCGCTTCCACCTCTTCCTTGCTCATCGATTCGAGCAAACCGGTGGAGACGGCGACCAGCGAGGAATTCTTGAAGGCGCCGGTGGCAAAGGCGTTGGCGTCGCCCTCGTAAATGGCGACTTCGGGCATGCCGATATTGGCTTTGTTGGCCAGGCGGCGCACGGTTTCGACTAGCCAGCGCTCGGTTTCGTTACGCGGATTGTCGATCACCTGGGCGCCGGTGCTCCATTTGGCCAAGGGCTTCGAGATCAGCAGCGAAAAAATCGCGCCGGTAAAGCCGACCACGACCGAGAATGCCAGCAGCATCGGCAGATTGAGGCCATTGGCCGTCAGGAAGCGATTGATGCCCAGCAGGCTCGTTACCACGCCCAACACGAGCATGACGGCCAGGTTGGTCGCTATAAACAGAATGATGCGTTTCATAATGTCTCCATAAAGGGGGCGAGCGGATTGTACATAAACAAACCCGGCCGCACATCCGGAAATCGGGGCATCGCGCTGATTTTCAAGCTGGGATAAGCCATGCTGCCAATTTTAGAGCGATTGCCGCCGGCAAAGTTTCGAACGATGAGGCTGCGCCGGGGACCTTGCCGGCAGCGGAATCAGGACTGTTTTTTGCGTACCCTTTGCGCAAACATGCCACCGGCAAACAACACGGTCGCCATCGCCAGGAACAGCGGCATCATGCCGACGGCCGTGCCGACGGCCCCGAACACCAGCGGCATCACCGTCTGGCTGGTATTGATCAGGGTGGTGCGCAGGCCCAGCGCTTCTCCGGCGCGACCGGCCGGCGCCGATTCGTGCAGCAGGGTAAGCACCATCGGCTGCGGGGCGCCCAGCCCCAGACCGAGCAGGAACATCAAGGCCATCAATACCCCGACGCTGTCGGTAAACGGTATCGCCACATAGCTGGTGCCGGCGATCAGCAGCGACACCGTCAGCAACGACCAGGGTTTCATTTTCTGGGCGATGAACGGCATGGCCAGTCGCACCGCAAACGTCGCCGCGGCAAAGGCGCCCATCACAATCCCGATCTGCGATGCCGACAGGCCGATGCGGCTGCCATGCACCGGAATGGCAAAGCCGTAGATGTCCCATGACACCGTCAGGATTGCCATGGCGATGAACAGGCGCCGCATTTCGGTTTCGCGCAGTAATTCGAACACATCCCCGCGGCTGGCCTGAACATGGGTGATGTGCTTGCGCGGGGGCGGCAATAAGCGCATCGACAGCGCCATGATCGGCAGCACCGTGAACAGCGCCAGGATCAGGAAGGTGGCGCGATAGCCGAGCTGGTCGATGCCGATGCCGGCCAGCAGGGGCGCGATGAACGCGGACGTCGAAAAGCCCAGCGCCACATAGCTGAAATTGATCGGCCGCTCTTCCGGGGAGCTCATTTCACCGACCGCGTGATAAGCCGAAATATTGATCAGCATGAACGACACGCCGACGATGACGCTGGTGAAATACAGCGTCGCCAGGCCGGGAAGGATGAACGGCAGCAGGGTCCCGGCGCCGACGCCGATCGAGCCGATCAGCATCGGCTGGTTGAGGCCGATGCGGTCGATCCAGCGGCCGACAGTGACCGACAGTAGGGCGGGCAACAGCGCGTACAACGCCACCAGCGTGCCGACCGTCAGCGCCGAGGCCTGCTGGTTGATGGCGAACAGCGATACCGCCACCCGGCTGCCGTTGAAAGCGACATGGTCGAGTACCAGCAAAATAATGATCAGGGGCAAGGGGCGCATCGGACCGGGCTATTCCTTGTGGTCGACGCGTGCCTGCGCCCGGCGCACGGGCGCATTTCGCAGCACGCCCGCAGCCAGGGAAACGCCGATGCAGACCACAGCCACGCCGAATATTGTAAGGGCCGTCGGGCGCACGCCGAACAGCAGCCACTCCAGCGCGACGGCCACGATGGGTGGCAGGTAGAGCATGCTGCTGACGCGGGTCGCGGCGCCGCGCCGCATCAGGGTATGCAGCGCATTCACGGCAAAAATGGAAGCAAAAATCACCAGGAACAATACCGCCCCCAGTAGCTGCCAGGCCCAACGGATGCTGGCTCCCTCGAAATAGAGGCTGAGTGGCGCCAGCAGCAGCAAGGAGGCGGCAAATTGCACCAAGGCGCTGGAACGCAGGTCCGCCTGCGCACAGAATTTTCGCTGATAGAGGGTGCCGGCGGTCAGGGCCAGCAATCCGGTACCCACCGCAATCAGGCTGCCGGGGCTGACGGCGGCGATATCGATTTTGTGCCACACCACCATCGCCACGCCCGACAGGCCGATGGCGATGCCGGCCCATTGCCGCTGGCCGGGTTTTTCGCCCATCCATAATGCCGCGAATACCGCGGTCAGCAGTGTCTGGGTGGCGAGGATGATGGCGGTCACGCCGGCCGACATGCCCAGGTATTGCGCATAATGGCTGCCGCTCAGGTGGATGGCATGCATCAGCAACCCGGCGACGATGATATGCAACCACTCGCGCGGCGCGGCCGGCCAGCGCGGCCGTGCGATCAGCACGATCGGCGCCAGGCAGAGCAGGCCGACGATAAAGCGCAGGCACAGAAACGTGAACGGTGCCGCGTACTGGATACCTGCCTTGGTGGCGAGGAAGCCTGAACCCCAGATGAAAATGAAATACCAGGCCAGGAAACTGCTGGAAAAAGACGATTTGGCGGCGGCTCGCGCGGCGGTGCTTTCCGGCATTGCGCTCATGCCGGCGCAGTACGGTCCATGAGAATCATCTCGCTGGCGCGCTCGGCAATCATGATGGTCGGCGAATTGGTATTGCCGGAGGTGATGGCCGGCATGATCGAGGCATCGACGACGCGCAGGCGCTCGATGCCATGAATGCGCAATCGGGCATCGACCACCGCCATGGGATCGGTGGCCGGTCCCATCTTGCAACTGCCCACCGGATGAAAAATGGTGGTGCCGACATCGCCCGCGGCATGCGCCAGCGCCTCATCGCTCTCGATTTCCGGACCGGGTTTGAATTCCTGCGGCCGAAACCGCGCCAGTGCCGGCGACATGGCAATGCGCCGGGTGAGCTTCAGGGAGTCGACCGCGACCTTGCGATCGCTATCGGTCGATAGATAGTTGAGCGTGATTGCCGGATGCGCCAGCGGATCGGCACTCTTGATGCGCACATGGCCGCGGCTGTCGGGGCGCAGATTGCATACGCTCGAGGTGAAGGCCGGAAAGGGGTGCAGGGGGTCGCCGAATTTTTCCAGCGATAGCGGCTGCACATGGTACTCGATATTGGCACTGGCCTGGGTCGGATCCGATTTGGCGAAGGCCCCCAGTTGCGAGGGCGCCATGGTCAGGGGGCCGGTGCGAAACAGGGCGTACTGCAAGGCCATTTGCGCCTTGCCGTACCAGCGGTTGGACCACTCGTTCATGGTGCGGGTGCCGCTCACCTTGAAGGCCATGCGCAGTTGCAGATGGTCCTGCAGATTCTCGCCGACGCCGCGCCGCTCATGTACCACCTCGATGCCATGGCGGCGCAGCAAATCCGCCGGGCCGACACCGGACAGCTGCAGCAACTGCGGGGAATTGATTGCCCCGCCCGCAAGGATGGTTTCCCTATCGGCAGCCGCAAAAAACGCTTCGCCGCCGCGCGTGAATTCGACGCCGGTGGCGCGGCGCTTGCCGCCCTGCAAATCGAAGCGCACGCGGCTCGACAGCGCGCCGGTGAGTACGGTGAGATTGGCTCGCCGCATCGCCGGCCGCAGAAATGCCTTGGAAGCATTCCAGCGCACGCCGCTGCGCTGATTGACCTGGAAGCGTGCCGAGCCGAAATTGTCGCCGCCGTTGAAATCGGCAATTTTCGGAATGCCGCACTGCGCAGCCGCGTCGCGCCAGGCACCGAGAATTTCCCAATCGAGGCGTTGTTCCTCCACCCGCCACTCGCCGTCACCGCCATGGATTGCCGAATTGCCGGCGTAGTGATTCTCGGAGCGCTTGAACACCGGCATCACATCCTGCCAGCTCCAGCCGGGGTTGCCCAGCGCCGCCCACTGATCATAGTCGCGCGCCTGACCGCGCATGTAGATCATCGCGTTGATCGACGAGCAGCCACCCAGGGTGCGGCCGCGCGCGTACAGGATCGAGCGCCCGTTCAGGCCCGGATCGGGCTCAGTCTTGTAGCACCAGTCGGTGCGCGGGTTGCCGATGCAGTACAGATAACCCACCGGGATATGAATCCACAGATAGTCGTCCTTGCCGCCGGCTTCCAGCAGCAGCACCCGTATGGCGGGATCGGCAGAGAGACGATTGGCCAGCACGCAGCCCGCAGTGCCGGCGCCGACGATGATGTAGTCGAAGTTTCCAAAAGTTTTCAATGGCGTGACCGGATCGTTACCCAAGCTCGATAGAATAGAGTGAAATCGGGACCCTAAACAAATGCCCACATCAATAAACGATAGCGCGCATCAGACAAAACGCCAAGGTGCCTACTGGGTCAAGCGTGCAGCACTATTCCTGTTCGCGGCCATGGTGCTGCTGCTGTTCTCGGCATTCCCGCGACCCGACACCTCGCTGATTGCGGCCATGGAACGCGCCTCCTTCGATACCCAGGTGCGGTTCCTGCGCAAATTTTTCCCGCGCGCGGCCGCGGTTGAGCCGGTGCTCATCGGCATCGATGACCGGACTGTCGCCGAATTTCCCGAGCCGCTGGCCTTGTGGCACCGCCATCTGGCGGATTTGCTGGAGGCGCTCTCGCAGGCGCGTCCCGTGGCGGTCGGCATTGATGTGGTGCTGCCGGCGCAGGCCTACCAGGGCAATCTGCCCGGGGGACAGCAGGAACTGATCAAATCGCTGTTCAAGGCGAGCCAGCGCCTGCCGGTGGTGTTTGCGCTGACGATCGATGGCGAGCGGCATGTGAAGACGGTACATCCCAGCTATATGCGCTTTTTTCGGGACGGCAACTTCGGTGTTGACCAGGTGCTGCGCGATGCCGATTCCGTTGCGCGCCGCTTCAGTGAACGGGAGTTGGGCGAACGCGAACCCCTGCCGTCATTCGCCGGCCAGATCGCGCGCATGGCCGGCAAGCCGGTGGATGAAGGCTTTATCGATTTCACACGCGGCGAACCGCTGGACTATATTCCCATGCAGCAGGTGATCGACTGGCTGAAAAGCGGCAACGAGGCCGAGCTCAGACGGCATTTCGACGGCAGAGTCGTGCTGGTCGGCAGTCTGCTCAAGGACGTCGATCGCTGGGAATTGCCGGCCCTGCTCACGGCTTTCGATTCACCGACAGCCGGCAGTTACAACCAGGCCGGGGTGGTGGTGCATATGCAGGCCCTGCGCAGCCTGCTGGGCGCCGGTTTGATCAAGCCGCTGCCCAGGGTTGCACTCACCCTGGTATGCCTGATGATTCTCGCCTGTGTATGGGTCCATTCCAGTACGCGCCTGTTCCTGCTGATGTTCGTGGTCGCGCCGGCCGCGCTTTTTCTGGTATCGGTCGCGCTGATGGCGAACAATCTTTATTTGCCCGGGGTGGCGATCATGGCCAGCCTGTGGATCGCCGTGGTGGTGCGGGCGATCGCCGACGCGCTGGAGTCCGCTGTCGAAAAAAACCGGCTGAAGCAATCCTTTGCCGGCAGCGTGTCGCCGGCGGTGTTGCAGGAAATGCTGTCGGGCAATCTGCAGGCCGGCGTGTCGGGGCAGACCGCCGAGGTATGCGTGTTGTTCAGCGACATCCGCAACTTTACCGGCATCTCGGAGGCCCTGACCCCGGAAAAGGTGACCGAGCTGCTGACGCGCTATTTCGACCGCATGGTGGCGGCAGTGCATCACTACGACGGCACCATCGACAAGTTCATCGGCGACGGCATGATGGTGCTGTTCGGCGCGCCGCGCGCACTGCCGGACGCCTGCGGCAATTCGGTCAAGTGCGCCTGGGAAATGATGCAATCCCTGCAGGCCTTGAACCAGGAATTCGAAGCCGAAGGATTGCCGCCACTTAAGATCGGGATCGGCATAAACTATGGAAAAGTGGTGGTCGGCAATATCGGTTCCACCGAGCGGCACAACTATTCCGCGATCGGCGATGCCGTCAATGTGGCCTCGCGCCTGGAAGGCCTGACCAAGCGCCTGGCGACACCGATCGTGATGACGGATTCTGTCAAGGACCGGCTGGATGCCGGTTTCGAGTTGATCGCATTCGGCGAACAACCAGTGCGCGGGCATAGCGCCTTGCGGGTGTGGGGGATCGCCGGCATACCGGCTGGCGCATCGGAAGCAGCACTCCGGTAGCGTAGCAAGGGAGTGCATGGATTCGGGCTGCCGTTGTAGCCGGAAAATTCCAGGAGAAAAATCATGAAGACATTCATTCGTTCCACGTTGCGGGTTTCGGCAATTTCGGCGGTCATGCTGATGGCCAATGCGGCCATGGCGCAGGGCGTGGCCTTTATTACCGACATCAGGGGAGACGCCACCCTGGGCGCCGGCAAGGCCGCGTTGATGGCGGAAGTCGGCAAGGGTGCGCGCATCGCCTGCATGAAGGAGTGCCAGGTCGGGATCATGTACCTGGTGTCCGGCAAGGAGTTCACTCTCAAAGGGCCGGGCGATTTCGCGGTGGGCGAGGTTGAGGTGACGGCCAAGATCGGACCACCGCCGACAGTGCGCGAAACCGCATGGAAGGTCTCCTCACAAACGGTGAGCCAGGCGGTGCAGACTTCGAACGCCTCGATCCGCATGCGCTCGGTAGGCGCCACCGCCACCGCCAAGGGCGAGGAGAAGCCGGCGATGGAACGCCTGTTGTATCCGGTGCAGACCAATGTTGTTTCCCTGCAGCCGGTATTCCGTTGGACAGCCGACAGTCCCCGCGGGCCGTTTGATTTTGAATTGAAGTCTGTTGGCGCCACGGCCAAAACGATTTACAAGGCCAAGGCGGGCGATACGATGGTAAAGCTGCCGAGCAGCGTCAAATTGCAGCCGGAGTCGGAATATGCCTGGACCGTGAAAATGGCCGACAAAGTGGCCGGCAAGGAAATCGGCAGCGGCAGTTTCAAGACCCTGCCGGTCGCTTCCCGGGAGCTTGTCCAGCAGCGCAAGCCTGCTGACAAGGCCGAGTTTTCCGACTGGCTGCTGTATGGCCTGACGTTGCGCGAACTGGGCGCCACCCAGGATGCCGCCGAGGTATTCGGCAAACTCGCCAGGGAGCGGGCGGATAGTCCCGAACTGGCGGCATTGGCGAAATAGCGTTGCAATAAACAAACGCGACTGCCGGTGGCAAGTCCGGCGCGTTGCGCCAACCGGGGGCAAGCGCATCGGCCCGGGAGCGCCTGTCGCAATCGCCAATGCCGGCAGGTTTTGCGCAATAATGACAAGACTCCCGCACTACCCGACAAGGCGCACTGGCGATGTGGTTCCGGTTTTCCAAGGCACGTCAGAAAACGACGTTCAGGCTTCTGCTGGCAGCCCTGCTGCTGCTCGGCCTGCCCTTGGCCCACGCTTACGACGACCGCGTGGCCCTGGTGATCGGCAACGACGCCTATCCGACCGAACCGCTGAAAAATGCCAGCAATGATGCGCGCGCCGTCGCCAAGGCGCTGAGCGATCTGGGCTTCAAGGTCGTGGTCAAGACCAATGCGGATATCAACACCATGCGCAGCGCGGCGGTGGAGTTCGCCAAGATACTCGATGGCGCCACGGCGGCCGTGTTCTATTACGCCGGTCATGGCATCCAGTATCGCGACAAGAACTACCTGGTGCCGGTGGATGCCAAACTGACGTCCGAGCCCGAGATCGTCTATAACGCGCTCGAGGTCGGGCAGCTGCTGGAAAGCATGGATGACGCCAAGGTCAAGTTCAAATTCATCATCCTCGACGCCTGCCGCAACAACCCCTTCAGCAATGTGTTCTCCTCGACGGGTCTGGCGAAAATTTCCAAGGTGCCGCCGGGCACCATCATCTCTTACGCGGCGGCGGCGGGCGCGGTGGCGCTCGACGGCGATGGCGACAACGGTCTCTATACCAAGCATCTGCTCGCGGAAATCCGCAATCCGGCCAATCAGGCCGGACCGATGTTCCAGCGCGTGCAGACGGCCGTCGCCCAGGAGAGCGGCAACAAGCAGTTGCCTGAGCTTTATTCCACACCGCTGCCGCGCGGCACTTTCTATTTCGCCGAGCGCGGCGCGGCGGCGGCGGCCGCGGCCGGCGGGGCGTCCAGCGATGCGCAAATTTCGCTTGAGCGTGAATTCTGGTCGAGCGTGAAGGACAGCCGCAATCCCAAGGACTATCAGGCCTATCTGGAACAGTTTCCTTCCGGCACCTTTGCCGGCCTGGCGCGCAACCGCATCGACAGCCTGAAACAGGCGCCGGCGCAGATTGCGGCGGCACCCGCTCCGGTGCCGACATCACCGGCAGGATCGACGATGCCGAATGCCGCGGCCGAGTCCGAATCCTCCCCCGCCGGCGCCGCACCGTTGGCGGGTTCCCCGCCGGCAATCAAGGCTGCGGCGGTACCGGCGCGCAAGGCCGAACCTGCATCCGCCAGTGCGCCGATTCAACTTGCCACCACCACCGGCACCAGCGAGACGCGGGGTCTCGACAACAATAAAGCGGCCGCAAGCGCCCCGGCGGCGCCATCCGCTGCGCCTCAAGTTGTGGCCCCCGCCCCGGCTGCGGCGGCGCCGCTATTGCTTGCCTCGGTTTCGCCCGAACAGCGCTCGGCCCTGCCGCCTGCGCCGGCCGCCGCCCAGATGCTGACCGGGCTGATCGAGTATCCGGATGGCGCCCGCTACAACGGCGAGTACCGCGAGGGCAAGGACCGCATCAAGATCCTCAACGGCCGCGGCGAGTTCATCTCGAAATCGTTCCATTACAACGGCGAGTTCAAGGATGGCCGCAAGCATGGCCGCGGTATTTACGAATGGGCCAATGGCGACAAATTCGACGGCGATTTTGCCGAGGACCGTCCCAGCGGTAAAGGCGTGTGGCAATTCGCCGGCGGCGACCGTTACGAAGGGGAAATCGTCGACGGTGCCATCGTCGGCAAGGGCGTCTTCGTATCGAAGAACGGCGACAAGATCATCGGTTCCTTCATCGACGGCAAGGCCAGCGGGCGCGTCAGCTATATCTTCGCCAACGGCGATAAGTACGAAGGCGAGATGGTGCAGGGCCGCATCAGCGGCAAGGGCGTCTACCTCAGCAAGAACGGCGATCGTACCGAATCCACCTTTGTCGACGGCAACGCCAACGGCAAGGGCATCTACTATTTCGCCAATGGCGACCGCTACGAGGGCGATATCCGCAACGGCTCGCTGACCGGGCAGGGCATCTATTATTATTCGAACGGCCTGCGGGCCGAAGGCGAGTATGCAAACGGCGCGCTGAAAGGCAAGGGCGCGTTCTATTTCAACGACGGCTCCTGGTTCGAAGGCGTGTTCGAGGACGGTTTAAAAAAGGCCAAGGGAATGATGATTTACAAAGACGGCACCAAGCGCGCAGCGGAGATGATCGACGGCACCGCCAGAGTCATTCAATGAGCCTGCTGCTGGCGGTACCCGTCGGCGCCATCGGCACCGCCACCATCGTGGTCGCGGATGAACACACCGCACCCTTTGTCGGCTCCGGCCGCGTGCATGTGTTGGCGACGCCGGTGATGATCAACCTGATCGAGGCCGCCGCGCTTGAAGCCTGCGAAAAACTGCTGCCCGCCGGTCATCAAAGCCTCGGCACCCATCTCGACGTCAGCCACATCGCCGCCACGCCCGTGGGGTTGCGCGTCACCGCCACCGCCGAAGTGATCGCGGTCGACGGCCGCAATATCCACTTCAAGGTCAGCGCCCGCGATGAGCGCGACCTCATCGGCGAAGGCAAGCATGAGCGCGTGGTGGTCAATGTCGAGCGCTTCGATAAGCGCGTGCAGGAAAAGATCGCGGCGCTGAAGAAGTAGAAATCTGAAGCTAAAACTCAAGCATTGGCGCGGGTTTACAGCCATTTTTGCTTCGAAAGGCGCGCCGAATGGCGTTCTGCGATTTCCACGCTGCGAATCCGCTCGTCTTAATCGATAGCGCCAGCCTCAGGAACCCCCACCCATCGCCTTTGCCAGCGCTGCGCGAATCGCCGGCAACGCCGCCAGTGCCGCCGCCTCGCCGCGGGCGATGCACATACGCCGGTATTTATCGTTGATGCCGGCGTAATAGCCGAGATCGGGGTGGATGAAGGCATCGGCCTGGTCCTTTTCGGCATCCACTTTCTCGGCGCGGCGGCGGTCGCGCGCGGCCCAGTCGCTCGGCGCTTCGGGCGGAATCGCGGACACATAGGCGGAGACATCGACGGCGATGACCACGCGCGCGCCGAGTTGCCGCGCCGCCTTGATCGGGACCGGCGTGGCTTCGTCGCCGTCGTGGTATTCCACGCCGAGGATGCGCACCGGGCTGAACTGCCCGGGGGTGGCGCTGGAGGCGCGCGCGGCGGCGCCGGTGTTGCCGTGATTGAACATTTGCAGGCTGTTGTCGCTGGTGGTCGCGGCCGTGATCACCAGATGGCGCTTCAGGCCTTCCAGCGGCTTGCCGTCGACGAAATCATGGATGAACGATTCCACCTGGCTGCCGCTGCCCCGGAACCCGCTCCAGGACACGCCGATGAATTTTTTCGGATCGAGGTCCAGCGCGATTTTTTCGATCTCGACGGCGTTCATGCCATTGGCGTACAGCGCGCCGATCATCGAACCCACGCTGGCGCCGACCACCAGATCCGGCTCGATGCCATTGGCCTGCAGCACTTTCAGCACGCCGATATGGGCGAAGCCGCGCGGGCCGCCGGCGCCCAGCACCAGGGCCACGCGCGGATGATAGTCCGCCGGCCAGGGCACGAAGCGCGGCGCATCCGGGCCGTTGTATTCGGCGATGCCGCCGGCGCAGCCGGCCAGGGCGACAGCAAGCAGCATCGTCAGCCATCGATGGCAGCGGCGGTGCGCTGGAGATGTTATATCCGGGGATGTCTCAATACGCAGTGGCGGCAGAAAAGTGACGTGCATGACGGGTCTGATATCCGGGGCGGGCGATGGCGAAATCTATCACGTCGCGCCGTTGCGCGTGCCCGCGCGGGCGGGGCCGGCCGTGGCGCGGGTACAATCGCGGCTATGAAAAATTCCTATGACGCCGTCATCATCGGGGGCGGCCACAATGGCCTGGTCTGCGCCTGCTATCTGGCCGCCAAGGGGCTGTCGGTACGGGTGCTGGAACGGCGTGCCGTGGTCGGCGGCGCGGCGGTGACCGAAGAGTTTCACCCGGGTTTCCGCAACTCCAGCGCCAGCTATACCGTCAGCCTGCTGAATCCGAAGGTGATTCGCGATCTAAAATTGCACGAGCACGGTCTGCGCATCGTCGAGCGGCCGTTTTCCAATTTCCTGCCGTTGAACGACGGCGAGTACATCCAAGTGGGCGGCAGTCTCGCCGCCACGCAGGCCGAAGTCGCGCGCTTTTCCAAACGCGATGCCGCGCGCCTGCCCGATTACTACGCCATGCTCGACCGCGTGGCCGCCGTGCTCAGGGCCACGCTGTTGGAAACGCCGCCGAATGTGGGCGGCGGCCTGGCCGATGTATTGCAGGCGCTGAAGCTGGGCAGGCGCTTCAAGGCGCTGGACATGGCGGCGCGCCGCGATGTGCTGGATCTGTTCACCAAAAGCGCCGGCGATCTGCTCGACCAGTGGTTCGAGTCTGCGCCGATCAAGGCCTGCTTTGGTTTCGACAGCGTGGTCGGCAATTACGCGTCGCCGTACACGCCGGGCTCGGCCTATGTGCTGTTGCATCATGTGTTCGGCGAGGTCAACGGCAAGCAGGGTATCTGGGGACACGCCATCGGCGGCATGGGCGCCATCACCCAGGCGATGGCGGCCGAGGCGCGCGCGCGCGGCGTGGACATCTCCACCGATGCCGGCGTGGCGCAAGTGCTGACCCGGGACGGCGCCGCGTACGGCGTGGTGCTGGAGGACGGCAGCGAGATACTGGCGCAGCGGGTGGTGTCGAATCTGAATCCGAAATTGTTGTTTCAAAAAATTCTTTCCGCAGCGCAATTGCCGATCGAGTTCAGCCAGCGCGTGGAAGCGTACAAATGCGGTTCGGGCACCTTCCGCATGAACGTGGCCCTGCGCGAACTGCCGCGTTTCAGCTGCCTGCCGGCGCCGGGCCCGCATCATTCCTCGGGCATCATCATGGCGCCTTCCTTGCAGTACATGGAACAGGCCTACTTCGATGCACGTTCGTTCGGCTGGTCGAAAAATCCCATCGTGGAAATCCTGATTCCGTCCACCGTTGACGACTCGCTCGCGCCGGCGGGCCGCCATGTGGCCAGCCTGTTCTGCCAGCACGTCGCGCCGCAGCTGCCGGACGGCAAAGGCTGGGACGATCATCGCGAGGAAGTGGCCGACCTGATGGTCGCCACCGTCAACAGATTTGCGCCTAATTTTGCCGCCAGCGTGATGGCCCGGCAAATCCACTCGCCGCTGGACCTCGAACGCAAGTTCGGCCTGGTCGGCGGCGATATTTTTCACGGCGCATTGTCGCTGGATCAATTATTCAGCGCGCGGCCGGTGCTGGGCTATGGCAATTACCGCACCCCCATCAAGGGCCTGTACCAATGCGGCTCGGGAACGCATCCCGGCGGCGGCGTCACCGGCATCCCCGGGCATAATGCGGCGCGTGAAATCCTGCGTGATCGTTAACCGGGCATGCCGGACGGCGTGTTCCGTCACGATGCTGCTAGAATCCACCAGCCCATGCAGTGCGTATAACAAAACATGCTGTACAAAATAATGTCGTTCACCGCCCCGAGACATTGAAAAAAATACTCGTTCTGTTCGATCAGGACTGGGATCAGGCCCAGTTGAACAAGGCCGCCCTGCCGGGTGTAGGCGAGTATCGCTTTTTCTACGAGGGTTTCGACCTGTTCAGCTTTCCCAGCAATGTCAATCTGCTGGTGTTCGACATCTTCCGCTTCGTCGACAAACTGGTCGCCAAATACCGCCACATCAAGCTCGACGGCGTCGTTTCCAGCCATGAGCAGTTCGGCGCCCTGTCGGCCGCCTTGCTGGCCACGCGCCTGGGCCTGCCCACAACCTCGGTGGAAGGTGTGCTGAACGCGCAGCACAAGGCACTGGCCCGCACCATCATTGCCCGCGAGCTGCCCGCGGCCAGCGTGCCGTTTTTTTCCTTCCCGTACACCGTGCGCACGGCCAGCGAAATCGGCATCCCCTTTCCGTTCTTCGCCAAACCGATCAAGGCCGCCTACTCGGTGCTGGCGCGCCGTGTCGAGGATTTCGATGATCTGCGCCATCATCTGACCTTCCATCCCTGGGAAAAATACATCATCAAACGCCTGGTGCGGCCGTTCAACGATGTGGTCGAACGCGTCGGCATCACCGATATCAACGGCCACTATATGCTGGCCGAGCAATTGATTGACGGCTTCCAGGTCAATGTCGACGGCTTCGTCGAGAATGGCAACATCAGGCTGCTCGGCATCGTCGATGCCGTCATGTATCCCGGCACCGATGCCTTCATGCGCTTCGAATATCCCAGCCGCCTGCCGGCCGACTGGCAATACAAGGTGCGCGCCGCGGCCGAGGGCGTCGTGCGGGCGCTGAAGATCGATCATGGCCTGTTCAATGTCGAGCTGAAAATCTGTTCGCATTCGGGCGATTGCAAACTCATCGAAGTCAACCCGCGCATGGCCGCGCAGCTTTCGACTTTGTACGAAATGGTCGATGGCATCAACCTGCACGAGCTTGCGCTCAAGCTCGCCCTCGGTGAGCCGGTCGACGCCGAAAAGAAAATGCGCCCCGACAAATTCGCCACCAGCTATGTCTATCGCCGCTTCGACGGCCTGCCCCAGCCGCATTTTCCCGGCGCCGCGCAATTGCAGGCATTGAAGAATTTCGACCCCGATTCGCAACTGGTCCTGTTCAAAAAAACCGGCGGTGGACTGAAGCGCGAGATGAAGTGGCTGCGCAGCCACCGCTACGCCTGCCTGAATCTGGCGGCTGCGTCGGAAGCGGCGCTGCAGGAGAAATATCAGCGGGCTTCGGCACTGCTGGGTTTCCCGGCGCTTTGAAGCGCGGTCCGACGGTATCGCCCTTGCCGGCGCGCTGCGGCGCCAAATTACCCCGCGACGGGGGGACACCTGCCAAGGTAAAATAAGGGTTTGAGCGCACCCGCACCCTCGCATCCCCCTCGCACCCCATAACGCCATAACAACCGCAAGCGACCACAAGCAACCATGAACGTCTCCCAGATCCGCCAGGCCTTTGTCGATTATTTCGTGTCCAAGGGGCACACTCATGTGCCGTCGTCCTCCCTGGTGCCGGGCGACGACCCGACCTTGCTGTTCACCAACGCGGGCATGAATCAGTTCAAGGACGTGTTCCTCGGTTTCGACAAGCGGCCTTACAACCGCGCGGTGACCTCGCAGCGCTGTGTGCGCGCTGGCGGCAAGCATAACGATCTGGAAAACGTCGGTTACACCGCGCGCCATCACACCTTTTTCGAGATGCTGGGCAACTTCAGCTTCGGTGATTATTTCAAGCGCGAGGCCATCGGCTTCGCCTGGGAACTGCTGACCAAGGTCTACAAGCTGCCATCCGAGAAACTGTGGGTGACGGTATATGCGGAAGACGACGAGGCCTACAACATTTGGGCGAATGAAATCGGCGTACCGAAGGATCGCATCGTGCGCATCGGCGACAACAAGGGCGCGCGCTACGCCTCGGACAATTTCTGGATGATGGGCGATACGGGACCTTGCGGCCCCTGCAGTGAGTTGTTTTATGACCATGGCCCGCACATTCCCGGCGGCCCGCCCGGCTCGCCCGAAGAGGACGGCGATCGCTATATCGAGATCTGGAACCTGGTGTTCATGCAGTACAACCGCGAAGTCGCGGACGGGCCGATGGTCCCCCTGCCCAGGCCCTCGGTCGATACCGGCATGGGCCTTGAACGCCTGTCGGCGGTGCTGCAGCATGTGCATGCCAATTACGAAATCGATTTATTCCAGGCGCTGATCAAGGCCGCCATGCGCGAGACCGGTTGCAAGGATATCGAGTCGCCGAGTCTGCGCGTGATTGCCGATCACATCCGCGCCTGTGCCTTCCTGGTGTGCGACGGGGTGATCCCCGAAAACGCCGGCCGCGGCTATGTGCTGCGCCGCATCGCCCGCCGCGCCATGCGCCACGGCTACAAGCTTGGGCAGAAGAAGCCGTTTTTCTACAAGCTGGTCGACGATCTCGCCAAGGTGATGGGCGATGCCTTCCCCGAGATCGTGGAGGCGAAGGAGCGCGTCAAGGCGGTGCTGAAGCAGGAAGAGGAGCGCTTCGGCGAAACGCTGGAAAACGGCATGGTGATTCTCGAAGCGGCCCTGGCCAAAAATGCGAAGCGCCTCGATGGCGATACCGCCTTCAAACTGTATGACACCTTCGGTTTTCCGGTCGATCTGACCGCCGACATCGGCCGCGAGCGCGGCTTTGAAGTGGATATGGCCGGTTTCGAAAAGGCCATGGCCGAGCAGCAGGAGCGCTCGCGCGCGGCCGGCAAGTTCACCGCCAAGGGGCAGATCAGCTACGACGGCGGCAAGACCGAATTCAAGGGCTATGAAACGCTGACGGCCACTGGTCGGGTGCTGGCCCTGTATCGGGACGGCTCGGCCGTGAAAGAACTGAAAGCCGGCGAGACCGGTATCGTGGTGCTGGACAAGACGCCGTTCTACGCCGAGTCCGGCGGCCAGGTCGGCGACCAGGGCGTGCTGACCAGCGGCAGCGCCAATTTCGAAGTGGTCGATACGCAGAAAATCCAGGCGGATGTATTCGGCCATCACGGCTCGGTCGCTTCGGGGACGCTGAAGGTCGGCGACAGCGTATCTGCCAACGTCAATCTCGAACTGCGCTACCGCACCATGCGCCACCACTCGGTCACGCACCTGATGCACAAGGCGTTGCGCGAGGTGCTGGGCGGCCATGTGCAGCAAAAAGGTTCCCTGGTCGATGCCGACAAGACGCGCTTCGACTTCGCGCACAATGCGCCGATGACGGCGGCGGAAATCGCCCGCGTCGAGGAACTGGTGAATGCGGAAATTCTGCGCAATGAAGCCGTGCAGGCGCGGGTGATGCCGATCGAGGCCGCGCAAAAAACCGGCGCGATGATGCTGTTTGGCGAAAAATACGGCGACGAAGTACGCGTGCTCGATATCGGCTCCTCGCGCGAACTGTGCGGCGGCACCCACGTGGCCCGCACCGGCGATATCGGCCTGTTCAAGATCGTATCCGAGAGCGGCGTGGCGGCCGGTATTCGCCGTGTGGAAGCGGTGGCCGGCTCGGTCGCGTTTGCCTATGTGCAGAACATGGAAAAACAGCTGGCGGCATCGGCCGCGCTGCTGAAAGCGCAGCCGCAGGAAGTGGAAACGCGCGTCGGCCAGTTGCTCGATGCCATGAAGGCCATGGAAAAACAATTGGCTGCGCTGAAATCGAAAATGGCCGCCTCGCAGGGCGATGAACTGCTGGCGCAGGCCACCGAGGTGAATGGCGTCAGGGTACTGGCGGCGAAGCTCGAGGGCGTCGATGCCAAGGGGTTGCGCGACACCATGGACCAGGTCAAGAACAAGCTTAAATCCGGCATCATCGTGCTGGCGGTGGTGGAGGGCGACAAGGTGCAAATTGCGGCCGGCGTCACTGCCGATTTGATCGCGAAATACAAGGCCGGCGAACTGGTCAATCATGTCGCGCAGCAGGTCGGCGGCAAGGGCGGCGGCAAGCCCGATATGGCGATGGCCGGCGGTACCAATGCGGCGGGCCTGGGCGCGGCGCTGGAGAGCGTGAAGTCCTGGGTCGGCGGCAAGTAGGCGCCGCTCGCGAGGCCCCGTGAGCTTCACCTTCTGCCCGCGCTGTGCAACACCCCTGATCGACCGAGAAATCGCCGAGGACGGCGGCATGATCCTGCGCCGTCTCTGCCCGGATGGCGCCTGTGGATTCATCCACTACGAAAACCCGACGCCTGCCGTCGGCGCGCTGGTGGAACACAAGGGCGAGATCATCCTGGCGCGTGGTGCAGGCTGGCCCGAAGGGGCTTTCGCGCTGATCACCGGCTATCTGGAAAAGAATGAAGACCCGGTGAAGGGCGTGGCGCGCGAGGTCAAGGAAGAAACCAATCTCGATGTGATCGAAACCCATATCATCGGCAACTATATTTTCGAGCGAAAAAACGAAGTGATGCTGTGTTATCACGTCGTCACCACCGGCGACATCAAACTCTCGCCGGAACTTGTCGACTACCGGCGCTACCGGCCGCATGAGTTGCGGCCCTGGCCGCGCGCCACCGGTTTTGCGGTGGCCGACTGGATGCGTGCGCGGGGGCTTGAAGTTACCTTTATCGAACGGCCGCCGATTGTGCCCAACGTGCCCAGACAGGAAAGCTGATGGATGCCAAAAACATGAAACCGGAAAGCATTGCGGCGCAGGCGCTGGGCTGGGTGGACGAAGCCACCAAGGCGATCTCGCCGCCGATACACACCGCCACCACCTATTTGCGTGATGCCGATAACCAGTATCGTTCGGGCCGCGTGTATGCGCGCGACCAGAACCCGACCTTCGATCAGGCCGAAGCGGTGCTGACCGCGCTGGAAGGCGGTCACCAGACACTGCTGTTTGCCTCCGGCATGGCGGCGGCTACGGCGGTGTTCCAGGCGCTGGCGCCGGGCGATCATGTACTGGCGCCGAAGGTGATGTACTGGTCGCTGCGCAACTGGCTGAAAAATTTTGCGACGCAGTGGGGCCTGCAGATCGAGTTCATCGACATGGATTCGCCCGCAGCGGTGAAGACCGCGATCAAGCCCGGCAAAACGAAAATGGTGTGGATCGAAACGCCCGCCAATCCGCTGTGGACCATCACCGATATCGCCGCCACCTGCGAAATCGCGCATCAGGCGGGCGCCCTGGTGGCGGTCGATTCCACCGTCGGCACACCGGTACTGAGCCAGCCATTGAAACTCGGTGCCGATATCGTCATGCATGCGGCCACCAAATATCTCAACGGCCATTCGGATGTGATCGCCGGCACCCTGACGGTGCGTGAGGATTCGCCGACCTGGCAGCGAATTCGCAGCATCCGCGCGCAAATCGGCGGCGTGCTCGGTCCTTTCGAAGCTTGGCTGCTGACGCGCGGCATGCGCACCCTGTATCCGCGCGTGCGCACTGCCTGCATCTCGGCACAGCGCATCGCCGAACACTTTGAACGCCATCCCTTGGTGAGTGAAGTCATGTATCCGGGCCTCAAGTCGTTCGCCGGGCATGCCATCGCCGCCAGGCAAATGCACGGCGGTTTCGGCGGCATGATGTCGATTCGCGTCAAAGGTAAAAACGGGGCCGGTGAAGCCGCGGCGATCGCCACGGCCGCCAATGTGCAACTGTGGAAACGGGCCACCTCCCTGGGCGGGGTGGAGAGCCTGATCGAGCATCGCGCCAGCGTGGAAGGCGCCGGCACACCGGCACCGGACGATTTGTTGCGCCTCTCCGTGGGGATTGAAGACGCCGGCGATTTGATCGCCGACCTTGAAAGCGCCTTGCAGCGTGCCCAACTATAAGAGTTGATTCAACCCAGGACACCGCAATGCCCGTCAACGCCACCGAACGCATCCAGCAATACCTGATCCGCGCCGAGCTCGACGATCTGCTCGATCAGGTGCCGGTGATTGAAAAAGCCATTCGCGCCTTTATCGAGGCGCTGGGCGACCTGCCGCCCGGTTTCGACGACAATACGCTCTACACCTATCGCGTGCCGATGCTGTCCGAGGATGGCAGTTGTTCGCTGATCGAGGAACTGGCGCCCACGCTCTACGACCTGACGGCGATCCTGGGCGGACGCAACGAGGCCAATAAACGCAAGTTATTGCTGCTGAATCAATTGGTTGAGCATGGCACCCAGTTGCTGGGCGCCGACTGGGTGGGCATTTACCAGGCGCGCCGCAATGGTTTTGCCGACGCTGTTCTGGCCAAGTTGGCCTATCGCGGACGTCCGAGCCGCGCGGAATTTCCACTGACCGCGCAATTTGCGGCCGGCAGTACCAATAGCAGCGTGGGCCTCAGCGGTCATGCCAAGGTGATCGACGATGTCGCCGCCTACACCGCCGAGGGCGGCGGTTTTTATGTCTGCGACGACGCGGTGCAATCGGAAATCTGCGTGCCCCTGTTCGACGAAGCCGGCAAGACCATCGGCATCATCGATGCCGAGGCGGCGCCCAAGGCCTTTTTCAACGCCGACCGGGCGGCCACCGTGGTGGCCATGGCCTTGGTGACGCCGGCCTTGCTGCCCTGAGGCGGAAGGGATGATGCAGCGATGGAAATATAGACAAACTCCAGCATCGGCGCGCGTTTTGAGGCATTTTTGTCCTGAAAGCCGCGCCAATGCTGGATCTACAATTTTTTTAGAATGAGCGTATTTAAGGTGCCGCAAGCATAGTTCGAGTAAATAATAATTGCGTTGTGTTTGAAAAATGGTTTAAGTACACTTACGCGTTTCCAAAATCCGGGTGTTGCAGACAACACAGCGATTCCCTCGCAGTTTTTAGATGCATGCTTCAGGAGAATGACGTTGGCCACCGCAAAAAAAGCTAAAACATCGGCTAAATCGGGCGCGAAAACAGCCGCAAAAACCGGTGCGAAAAGCGCCAAGGGCAAGCTTGCGTCCGTGAGCAAGACTGCGCCGAAAGCCACTCCCAAAGCCACCCCGAAAGCCAATCTGAAAGCCATCCCCAAAGCGACCCCCAAGGCCGCGCCCAAAACTGCCCCCAAAACCGTGACCAAAGCCACCAGCCCCAAAGCAGAACTGAAGATCGTACCCAAAGCCCCTGTCAAAACCGAACCCATCGTCGTCAAGGCCGCCGTCAAGCTGCCGCATGGCGCGGTGATGAGCGAGGCCGAACTGCTCAAGCAGCCAAAATCGGAGTACATGTCCAAGGGCCAGTTGGCTTTTTTCCGCCAGCGACTGATGGAGCTGCAGGCGCAATTGCGTGAAAACGCCGGCGCCACCACCGAACATCTTCGCGAACTTGCCGTGGCGCCGGACCCCGCCGACCGCGCCACCCTGGAAGAAGAGCATGCCCTGGAATTGCGCGCGCGCGATCGCGAACGCAAGCTGCTGAAAAAAGTCGAGAGCGCGCTGCTGCACATCGATTCCGGCGACTACGGCTACTGTGAGGAAACCGGCGAGCCGATCGGCATCCCGCGCCTGCTGGCGCGCCCCACCGCCACCCTGACGATCGAGGCGCAGGAGCGCCGCGAACTCAAGCAGAAAATGTACGGCGAATAAGTTTCCCGCACCATCGCCGCGCAAGAATGCCGCGACCCGCAAGGGCGCGGCATTTTGCATTTCAATGAGCGGATGGAACCGTTTGCCGTCCATCGCCGCCGCCGGACGCGGCGGGATTTTCGGCAAGCAGGCGCCGTGCGCCATCGAAGCGGCGCTTCCAGTAGCTTATTTTCATATCAACAATCTCGACCGATTTGCGCGCCGAGGGCGCGTGTACGAAGCGGCTGTCGCCGAGGTAAATGCCGACATGGGAATAGCGCTGTCCCTGCGTGTTGTAGAACACCAGGTCGCCCGGCGCCAGATCCGCCAGCCGCACCTCGCTGCCCACCTTGCTCATGTCCCGGGCATTGCGCGGCAGGTCGATGGCGGCGGCCGTGGCGTATACATGGCGCACAAAGCCGGAACAATCGAAGCCGGTTTCCATGCTGCTGCCGCCGTATTTGTATTTCACCCCGATCATCGACAGCGCGTACATCAGCAGCTCGCTGACTTGGGTATCGGACGGCGCTGGCGCCGTTTCCGGCAGGTGCCCGGCGGCGACATCCGGCGCGCGCGCGGTGGCCGCGGGCGCGGCGCGCTCGACCGGCGTACTCGGCGCCTGGCGTTCGACCGGCACAGCGGGCAGCACGCGCGGCGATGAACAGCCCGATCCCACAATCGCCACCCAGGATATGAGTAGAATAAGCAGCGCGAATTTCATCGATTCATCATACCTGCGAACCACCATGCACCTGATATTGCCCGAGCGAAACGCCTGCGTCCAGCCCTGCCATACGGAGGAAATTCCATGCATCCCGATATTGATCCATTCGCACCCAAGAGTGAATATTCGCGCCGGGAGTTCGTTATGACCGCCCTGGCCGGCGGCTTTGCGGCTGCCGTCGTTCCGGTGAGCGCCCAGACCATTACCACCGACAGCAAGGGCCTGACAGCGGGGGAGGTGAAAATCAACGTGGCTGATGGTGAAATGCCGGCCTATCGCGCGATGCCCGCCGGCGGCAGGAACCTGCCGACCGTGCTGGTGGTGCAGGAAATTTTCGGCGTGCATGAGCACATCAAGGATGTCTGCCGGCGCTTCGCCAAGGAGGGTTATCTGGCGATTGCGCCGGAGCTGTATGCGCGCCAGGGTGACGTCTCCAAACTGAAGGAAATCAATGAAATCTTCGCGGTGGTCAACAAGGTGCCGGATGCGCAGGTGATGTCCGACCTCGATGCGACTGCCGCATGGGCTGCAAAAAATGGCGGCAATGCCGACAAGATGGGCGTCACCGGTTTCTGCTGGGGCGGACGCATCACCTGGATGTACGCGGCGCACAATCCAAGACTCAAGGCGGCGGTCGCGTGGTACGGCGGCCTGGTGCGCCCGGCCACCGAGATGACGCCCACGCATCCCATCGATATTGCCGCCACGCTGAAGGTGCCGGTGCTGGGCCTTTACGGCGGTGCCGATACCGGCATTCCTGCAGACACTGTGGAAAAAATGCGCGATGCCCTGAAAGCCGCCGGCAGTGTCTCGGAAATCGTGGTCTATGCCGACATGCCGCATGGCTTTCACGCCGACTATCGGCCCAGTTATCGTCCCGGTGAAGCCAATGACGGCTGGAAGCGCCTGATGGGCTGGTTTATCAAGTATGGCGTGGCCTGATTCTTTAACAATTGAAGGCGCGGCTAAAAGCCCGGCCCAATTGTTAAATCTTGTTTCGGGGAGTGCGGCCAAACGCATCCGGGTGCGCGACGGTGCTCGCTGTCGTCCCATGATGTCCGATCGGCGCGGCGCTGTCCGCGCCGATCCCTAGGTGATTCCCTGATTGTAATGCACCGCACGCTTGCCCATAATGCAGCGGTCCTGTCTAAAACCGAAGCAATGTGCCGGGAGGCATGCGGGTTTCACGTTTCGATTGTTCCCGGGACCGCTCATCAAGCTGTAAGGGCGGGGCGGCAGCAATAAATATAAAATAAATATCAATTCCGGCCGTGACATCTGTCGACGAGTCCGGAATGGGCGCACATCATGGAAACTGATTTTCAGCAGCCGATGAGTGGGGTCGATCCCAAACGCCTTCTTGCCCGGCAAGTCGAGGAGCTGTACGACGCCGCGCCGGCTGCGGTCATGTTCTCCTTTGTGGGCGCGGTCATCACGCTGGCGTTGCTGGCGCAGACCGGCGACATCGGCCGCGGATTGTACTGGTTTGCATTCTCGATCCTGATATTGTTCATGCGCGGCGGCACGGTCTGGTTCTACTTCCGGCAGCCGCAGCCGGTGAAAGACGGCGAGATCTGGGCGAAGCTGATCGTGGCCGGCAATTTTCTGGCCGGCGTGCAGTGGGGCCTGCTCGGCACGGTGCTGTTTTCATCCGACAATATCTATCGCGAACTGTTCACGATCATGGTGATCGTCGGCTTCGTCGGCGGCTCGGTAACGCCGTTCGCGCCCGTGAAATGGGCGCACCCGGCGCTATCGGTTCCGGCGGCGCTGCCCTCGGTCATCTACATCTTCTTCGTTCAGGACGGTATCCAGTGGCTGCCGGGCATCATGGCCCTGTTCTTCACCTTTACCGTGATTTTCTTTGGTCTCAGGCATCATCGTACGGTGACCGCACGCCTGATCGTTGAACTGCGCTACAAGGCCCTGCTGGCCAGCCTGGGCAACTCCAACAGCCAGCTGGGCCAGGAAAACGACGCGCTGAAATATCGCACCGAAATGGTCAAGCGCGCCCAGTTGCAGGCGAGCAGCAGCGCCGCGATCCTGTCCAGCCATGTTGAGCGCACCCTGCTGCCGGTGATCGAATGCGACGCCAATTTTGCAGTGGTGAGCTGGAATGCGGCGGCCTCGCATGTGCTGGGGTATGGCGCCGATGAAGCCTGCGGCCGCAATCTGGGCGAGTTGCTATTCCCACCCGAGCGGCAGGCCAATATCCGCGCCTTTATCGACAAGCTGTTCCGCGACGACCGGCCGACCACCATCGAGATGTTCGCCATCACCCGCACCGGGCAGCGCATTCCGGCGCGGTTTTATGTCACGCCGATCGTCGCCGAGGATCGCACGCCGTTGCGCATCGCCGTGATCATCACCGACGCTTACGCCGAAGCAAACCATCGCAGTCGCACGCCGGCGGCCGCCGGTTATTGAACGGGCCGCAGGCCGCTAGGCATTGCGCTCCCAGACTTGCCAGCTTTCCTTGCCGGCAAATACCGGAACGGAATCGGTGGGCCGCCGTTTTTGCCGGCGCGTGAAATGCGTTTGCAACATCGCTTCGAGCTCACCGTCATGCAGGCCGAATGGCGGGCCTTTCTCACCCTCATCGCTGAAAAAGAAACCGGCCAGGCTGCCGCCCGGTTTGAGCAATTCGGCGACGCGTACGGCCCAGGCGCGCCATAAGCGGCGCGGCAGGGCGCACAGGAAGGCGCGCTCGTAAATCAGGTCGAAGGGCGCGCCCGCCAGGTCGTCCGCGAAGAAGTCGGCCAGATGAACATGCCCGGCCAGCGGGCCCAGCACGCGTTTGGCCTGCGCCACGGCGGCGGGCGAAAAATCGATGGCGCTGACCTGCCAGCCGAGCCCCGCCAGAAAGCGCACCTCGTAAGCCGAGCCGCAGCCCGGAATCAGCACGCGGGGCGCTGGATTGCCGGAAGCACGTGTGGCCCAGGATTGCAGTGACGCCGGTACGCCGCCCTGGTCCCAGGGTGTGAAGGCGGCATCGAAACGCAGGTTCCAGAATTCCGCCTCGGCGGGATCGTGCTTGGGAAAATTGGGTGCCGTCATGGACGAATTATAGGGTCTTGATGGTGGTTGCCTCGCACTGCTGGCCGCAAAGCCGGTTTCATCGGCCGGGAACGGGGATTCGTCGCAGCATTTTTGACAGGGCAGCGTGCGCCAGATAAGGTGCGGGCTGGTCTTCTTCCGAGGAATTCGCTGCCACCATGTCTATCCCCGTCAAATTGATTGCGGCCGCCACGCTCACCCTGCTTGCCGCCTGCGACGACCTTGGCGATGCGCCGGCAGCCGCTGCGCTGACGCTGCAAGGTTGCCGCGTTGCCGGCGTGGATGTCGAAGTGAAATGCGCCCGCTACGAGGTATTCGAAAATCGCGAGATGGCGCAAGGGCGCAAGATTCCGCTGAATATTGTCGTGCTGCCGGCCAGCGCGCGCGCCAAGGAGCCCGACCCCATTTTCCTGTTCGCGGGCGGGCCGGGACAGGCGGCGGCCGAGTTGGGGCCGCAGGCACTGGCGATTCTGGGGGGACTCAATGCCAAGCGCGATATCGTGCTGATCGATCAGCGCGGCACCGGCAAATCGAATTTTCTCAATTGCAAAATGCCCGATATCGATACACCGGGCATGGCGGAGCCCGTCAAGCGCGATGCGCTGACCCTCAAGCTGATTGCCGCGTGCCGCGACAAACTTGCGCAGATAGCCGACCTCACCCAGTACACCACCACAATTGCGATGGCGGACTACGACGAGGTGCGTGCGGCGCTGGGCTATCGCCGGATCAATCTCTGGGGCGGCTCTTACGGCACGCGCGCCGCGATGGAATATCTGCGCCGCTACCCGGACCAGGTGCGCAGCGTGGTGATCGACGGCGTGGCGCCGCCGTCGATGGCGCTTCCGCTGGGGTTCAGCCGCGACGCCGGTGCGTCGTATGACAAAATGCTGGTGGCCTGCGACAAGGAACCGCGTTGCGCGAAGGCCTTCCCGGATCTGCAGGCGCATGTCGGGCGATTGCTCGCGTCGCTGGAAAAAACACCGCGCAAGGCTGCCATTGCCGATCCGCTTACCGGTAACGTCCGCGACATCGAGATCACGCGCGACATGGTCCTGATGTCGGTATTTGCCACGCTCTACGTGCCCGAAATGAGCGCCCTGCTGCCGGCGACCCTGCATGCCGCCGAGGGAGGCAACTTCGCACCGCTGCTCTCGCAGGGCGCACTGTTCGGCGATTTCGCCGAGGACAAGATCGCTTTCGGCATGCGCATGTCGGTGGTATGCGCCGAGGACGTGCCGCGCATTGCGCCGGCGGATGCCGGGCGCGAAAGCGGACGCGCGCCGTTCGGCCGTTTGTTCATCGATGAATTTGCCAAGGCATGCGAAAGCTGGCCAAAGGGAAAAGTGCCGCCCGATTTTTCCCAGCCGGTGAAATCGGACCGGCCGGTGCTGCTCCTGAGTGGCGGGCTCGACCCGGTGACGCCGCCGGTGCACGGCGAGGAGGTCTGGCGCAGCCTGAACAATGCGCTTCATCTGGTTGCCCCCAATGTCGGGCACGGCGTCAGTACCCGCGGCTGCGCGCCGAAGATCGTCAGGAAATTCATCGAAACCGCCAGCGTCGCCGGCCTCGACGGCGCCTGCCTGCAACGCCTGCCGCGACCGATGTTCTATGAACCGCTGCAGGACAAGAAAAAAGATGCGGCCAAGCCGGCCCTTGCCGCGCCGCGCGGCCAGGGAGAACCGCGATGATTGAAGTTCGCGATCTCAGGAAACATTTTGGCGCGGTCGCCGCGGTCGATGGCGTCTCGTTCATCGCCAAGGCGGGGGCGACCACCGGTCTGCTCGGGCCCAATGGCGCCGGCAAGACCACGACCATCCGCATGATCGGCACCCTGGTCAGCATCGGCGGCGGCAGCGTGCAGGTCAACGGCATCGATGCCGCCCGCGATCCCGGGGGCGTGCGCCGGATTTCCGGCCTGCTCACCGATGCGCGCGGCCTCTACACGCGCATGACGGCGCGCGAGAACATCCGTTATTACGCTGATTTGCGCGGCGTCGATGCCACCCGTTCGGGAAAAACCATTGCCAGGTTCGCCGACTGGCTGGACATGAAAGATATTCTTGACCGCCGCACCGAAGGCTTTTCGCAAGGCGAGCGCATGAAGGTGGCGATCGTGCGCGCCCTGGTGCACGAACCCTCGCATGTGGTGCTGGACGAGCCCACCAATGGCCTCGATGTGATGACCACGCGCGCCTTGCGCGAACTGATCAAGCGCCTCAAGGCCGAGGGCCGCACGGTGATGTTTTCCAGCCACATCATGCAGGAGGTGGCGGCGCTGTGCGACGAGATCGTCATCATTGCGCGGGGCAGGGTGACGGCGCAGGGCAGCGCCGATGCGCTGCTGGCGATGAGCGGCAAGAACAATCTGGAGGATGCGTTTGTCGCGCTGGCCGAAATCGATGGCGCACACGGCGCGGAGGCTGCACCATGAGCATCGCAACCATATTGACGGTGTTGCGCAAGGAACTTCGCGACCATCTGCGCGACCGTCGTACTGCCTTGATGGTGTTCACCCTGTCGATCGTGATGGGCCCGCTGATCCTGGTCGGCCTGACCTATTTTGTTTCCAGCGTCGAGGAAAAAGCCGAGAAGCGCGAGGTCTATGTGCAGGGCGTCGAGAATTCGCCGCAACTGGTCAATTTCTTTGCGCGCCAGGATGTGACCATCAAGGACCCGAAGCCGGATTTTCGCGAACTGATCAAGCAGGGCAAGCATGATGCGGTGCTGGTGATCCCGAAAGATTTTCAGCAGAAGTTTGTGAGCGGCAAGGCCGAAGTCGAACTGGTGTACGACGACACCCGCCAGGATACCGGCGGTGGCGCCGGCGGCGTGTTGCGCCGCCTGTTGCGCGCGTTCAATGGAGAGGTCACCGTCCAGCGTCTGATCGCGCGCGGCGTATCGCCGCAGGTGATGCGTGCGGTCGAGGTGCAGGACGTCAATATGGGCACGCCGGCGCAACGCGCCGCCATGCTGCTGTTCATCATCCCGTGGATGGCGCTGATCGTCGGCGTCACCGGCTGCGTGGCGGTGGCGATCGACATGACCGCGGGTGAGCGCGAACGCGGCTCGCTGGAACCGCTGCTGATGAACCCGGTGTCGCGGTCCGCGGTGATCATCGGCAAATGGGGCGCAGTGGCGGTTTACGGCATTGTCATCGTCACTCTGATCCTGCTGGGTTTCGGCCTCACCCTGGCGTTCGCGCCGATGCCCAAGCTGGCCGGCGTCATCTCGCTCAGCCCCGCGCAATACCTGCTGTTCGCCGCCATGCTGTTCCCCTTCGCGCCGGCGATCGGCGCCCTGCAGATGCTGATCGCCACCTATGGGCGCACGTTCAAGGAAGCGCAGACCTATGTGAGCTACCTGGTCAGCGGGCTGTCGCTGGTACCGGTGGTGTCGATGTTCGGCCAGTTCAAGGACGCCGTCTGGCAGTTGTTTGTGCCCATGCTGGGCCAGCTGATGGTGCTGACGCGCATCCTGCGCGGCGAGCCGGTGCAGGCGATCCACTTCCTGTTGCCGATGGGCATTTGCGTGCTGATTGCGGTGGTGTCGATCGCACTGCTGACGCACCTGCTGCAGCGGGAAAGCATTATTTTTGGAAGGTCGTAGGGCGCGTTTTTGGAAAGTGAAAGTCCAGCATTGGCGCGGCTTTCGGGGCATTTTTGCTTTGGAAAGCGCGCCGATGCTGGGGTTTTATGTGGGACGGTGTGATAAGCGAAGCAGCTTTTGGGGCGAGATGAGGGGCGCCATATTGCAAGCCCCCAATTTTCCAACATGAAGTTACACACGCAAGAATTTTAAAGACACCGGCTTTCGCGTTACCTAAAGTGATTCTCGATCGATATCGATCAAGCGTAGCGTCATGAGACAGGCTGTCAACTGACACAAGCCGGAAGACGAATTCCAGGGGGAACCTCAATTGTTTACTCAAGGAGAAACCACATGAATCGAGAAGTTGCACGCCGCAAATTCCTTGGCTTCCTCGCAGGCAGTCCCCTGCTGGCGACGCCCGCCCTGTCTTCGACGATAGCTGCCCTGCTTGCATCCTCTCCCGGAGGGGCGCTCGCGCAGAGCTACGACGCGCTGCGCGGTGCAAATGTCGCCACCGGCGCGGACGGCATCATCACCGCGCCGCACCAGGCAATCAACGTCTTCGAGTTCGAGCCGGCGGCGCAGAAGGCCATGTTCGCGCAGGGCGCGCCGACGCACTGGGGCTATCTCGAGAGCGGAGTCGACGGCAACGCCACGCGCGACGGCAACCATACGGCCTACGCGAAGTACAACATCCGTGTCCAGCGCCTTATCGACGCACGCAAGATCGACACCAGCGTGAAGATCCTCGGCGAGACGTGGGCGAGCCCCGTCTTCCTCTGCCCGGTAAGCAGCCTCGGCGCTTACAACGGCGAGGCGGGGGTCGCGGTGGCGCGCGCCGCCGGCAAGCGCAAGCACCAGATGATTCTCTCGACTGTCGACAACGCGAACATCGCCGACGTGAACAAGGCGCACGGGACGCCGGCGTGGTTCATGCTGTACCCGACCGACGACTGGAACGTGACGCAGGCGTTGGTGAGGAACGCGGAGGCCGCAGGTTCGCCCGCGATCGTCCTCACCGTTGACCGGCAGGGCGGGCGCAACACGGAGGACATGTTCCGCATGCGGCGCCTGGACCAGCGGGACTGCACGGTGTGCCACAAGCCGGGCGCCTTCGCCAACGAGGTGAGCCGCAAGGCCAACTTTAACGGCATCGACGTGTCGAAGGTGACCAACCTCTATGGCACCGGCATGACATGGGAATTCATCGATCGCTTGCGCGCGATCGTGAAGGGCAAGCTGGTGCTGAAGGGCATCATGACCGGTGAGGACGCCAGGGAGGCGACGCGCCACGGCGTGGACGCCATCATTGTCTCCAACCACGGCGGCCGCGCAGAAGAGAGCGGGCAGGCGACGATCGACGTGCTGGTCGAAGTCGTGGAAGCGGTGGGCGGCCGCATCCCGGTGCTCGTCGACGGCGGCGTGCGGCGCGGCACCGACGTCTTGAAGGCGCTCGCCATGGGCGCCAGCGCGGTCGGCATCGGCCGGCCATACGTGTGGGGCCTCGCCTCCTTCGGCGAGCCCGGCGTGGACCGCGTGCTGGAGATCGTGGATTCCGAGTTCGTCACAATCATGCGTCAGGTAGGCGCTCTGAACGTCGGCCAGATCACTCGGAAACACGTGAGTCGCGCATAGACGACGGTTACAGGATCAATGCCCGCCGGGCATGGCGGCGCGGGCATATGCGACCGGCGACTACACCGTGCAGGCCATCGCGGATGCCTGCAAGGTGCACTATTCGACGGTCAATCGGGCGGTGAGCCGGAAGTAGGAGCAGGCGATCCACTTCCTGCCGCCGATGGGGATCTGCGCGCTGATTGCAATCATCTCAATTGTCCTGCTGAGGCGGTTGCTGCAGCGTGAACGCATCATCTTCGGACGTTCTTGAATTTGCGAATCTGAAATAGAAACGCCAGCATTGGCGCGGTGTTTGAGGCATTTTTGGCCTGAAAGCCGCGCCAATGCTGGAGTTTTACTATTTGTAACGCCGTTTTTGACGGCGCCCAGTCCATGCACGCAAGTCCTCGAAGGTGAGGATCGGCGCTGCACCCGCATGCCGCGGTATCATCGCGCATGTCCGATTTACCCTATCTGTTCGGCCCCGAGGGGCCGCTGGCGGCCCGCATCGAAGGTTTCCGTCATCGCCACAGTCAGCTCGAAATGGCGGAGAAAATTGAAGCGACGATTGATCGCGCCGGCGTGTTCATCGCCGAGGCCGGCACCGGCACCGGCAAGACCTTTGCCTATCTGGTGCCTGCGCTGCGTTCCGGCGGCAAGGTGATCATTTCCACCGGCACCAAGACCCTGCAGGACCAGCTTTATCACCGCGATATTCCCACCGTGGTGGCGGCGCTCGGCATCCCGGTATCCACCGCGCTGCTGAAAGGCCGCGCCAATTATGTCTGCCTGCATCACCTTGAGGAAGCGGTGGCGGACGGCCGCTTCATGAACCGCGATGACGTCAAGCATATTCAGGTGATTCGGCGTTTTGCGGAGCGCTCCCTGGCCGGCGGCGGCAGTGGCGACAAGGCCGAATTGCCCGATGTGCCCGAACGCGCCAGCGCCTGGAGTGCGGCGGTGTCGACGCGCGAAAACTGTCTGGGTTCGGCATGCAGCCGTTACGCCGATTGTTTCGTGATGAAGGCGCGCAAGGCGGCGATGGAGGCCGAGGTGGTGGTGGTCAATCATCACCTGTTCTTCGCCGATCTGGTGCTCAAGGACGACGGCGCGCAGGATCTGCTGCCGGCCTGCAATACCGTGGTGTTCGACGAGGCGCACCAGTTGCCCGACACCGCGACCATGTTCTTTGGCGAATCGGTATCGACCTCGCAATTGCTGGAACTGGCGCGCGACTCGCGGCTGATGGGCATCGCCCACGCCGCCGATTTCAAGGATTTGCAGGCCGCCGCGCTGACCCTCGACAAAGCGACGCGCGATTTGCGCCTGATCGTGCGCGAGGATTACGGCCGTATGCCCGGTGCGGCAGTAGCGGAGCGCGAAGGTTTTACCGATGCTTTCGCCAAGGCACAGGAGCAGTTGGGCGAGCTGCGTGAAATGCTCGAGAGCCAGTCGGCACGCGCGCCGGAAATCGCCAATTGTCTGGACCGCGCCGATGAGCTCGCGCAGAAAATGGCGCAGTGGCTCGGGGCCGGCAAGGACGGCGGCATCGAGGGTTATATCCGCTGGGCGGAAGCGTTTTCGCAGTCGCTGGCGTTTCATCTGACGCCGCTGTCGATCGCCAATATTTTCAGCAGCCAGGTGTTCGCGCAAAAGCGCGCCTGGATTTTTACCTCGGCCACGCTGGCGGTGAAAGGCGACTTCGGCCACTATCAAACCGAGATGGGCCTGATCGCGCCGGAAGCCAGGGACGAAGGTTTCGACGAGGACGCTTTCGGCGAACGCAAGGTCGAAACCGCGTCCTGGCCCTCGCCCTTTGATTATCCCAACCAGGCCCTGCTGTACCTGCCGGCCAATCTGCCGCCCCCGAATACCGCCGGGCATACCGATGCCATCGTCAACACGGCCCTGCCCCTGATCGCGGCCGCGCAGGGCCGCGCTTTCCTGTTGTTTACCTCGCTGAAAGCCATGGATCGCGCCTACGATCTGCTCAAGGAACTGTTCGAGAAAAATGGCCTTGAGTATCCGCTGATGGTGCAGGGCGAGGGCACCCGCACCGAACTGCTGGAGCGCTTTCGCAAGCTGGGCAATGCGGTGCTGGTGGCCAGTCATTCGTTCTGGGAAGGGGTGGACGTGAAAGGCGATGCCCTGTCCCTGGTGGTGATCGACAAGCTGCCGTTCGCCGCGCCCGACGATCCGGTGCTGGCGGCGCGCATCGACGCCATCAACCAGGCCGGCGGCAATGCCTTCATGCACTATCAGGTACCGCATGCCGCGATCAAATTGAAGCAGGGCGCCGGGCGCCTGATCCGCGACGAGTCGGATCGCGGTGTGCTGATGATCGGCGATACGCGCCTGGTCGATAAACCATATGGCAAGCGTATCTGGCAGAGCCTGCCGCCGATGCGCCGCACCCGCCTGGAGGCCGAGGCCCTGGCCTTTTTTCAGACCGCCTGAAGGGCATGTGCCATGGTCGCACTGTTGATGCCTTGTGCAAGGCATCTTGTACAATGAAAAACGCCGCCCGGAGGCGGCGTTTTTCATCTGGCGGAGCTTCTGAGTAGCAAATGCCCATCCCTCTAAAGTCATGGGCATTTGCTACTCAGAAGCTGCTGCTAAGTGTGCATTTCGCCTACGCCCGACGCCCCTTTTTCTCCGTCACGAGAATCTGGGGCGTTCGTGTTTCTGGCTCGCCGTGCTACTAGCTCCTGCCCTTGTGGGCCACACTGGCCTCCTACCCGTTCCCACCCCTTTCCGCAGCACCATTGACTCTAACCATCGACTTGAGCCGGCCGCTGGCTAGACTCTGCGGGCTCATCCGAACCCTTCGATTCCAAGAATCGCGCGACAGAGAGGGTTAGCGCGAAACTTCCCCGTCGGCCTTCAATCGAGAAAACCTTAATTGGTAACTTATTGTTTTTACTAGCTTTATAGAAGCCTGAGTATGTGCGAAATCCCAGCGCCGAATACAGGTCAAGGCCACGCATCACTGTTCCGTAGCGCGTTAGCATGGCGTCGGCGAGATGCGATCTTTTCTCACTTGTCATTTGGGAGTCCTAGGCAATTCAATGAAATCGGGCGGAATGTCCACGAGGCCGATTTTGCTGCATGCTTAGGTGACAAAAAAGTGACTGGTTATAACCGAAATAGCAGGCACAAGATTCTATGGAGCGAAATTGGCGGATCAGCCTGGCAAACAAGCGTCAAATCCCGTCAAAAAGGTCAAGCGCGGGCCAAAACCGAAATCTGGGGTTGCGAGGATGCGGATTGACGTCTGGTATCAGACCGTCAAAAACCGTCTTGGATGGTCAGACAGCCAGTTAGATGTGTATTTCGACTTGTTCGGGACCGAGATTGCCCTGAATCCCAACACCGGGCGCAAGGATCCCGAAGCCCGTCGCCGGATATTTGAATCGATTCGAACTCATCAACGAGACCCACGGTGCATCAAGCTCGGCGACAAGACAATCGACCTGGTGGCCTTGGTCGATTCAGAGACGGGTTACGGATGGACGAAGTGGACGTTCGACGCGCCAATTTGGGATTTGATGCTGTCGCCCCCAAGGCTCGAGGAGACCCAGATTCGATTGCGCGCGTTAATGGACGAATTCGGGATGACATTTATGCCGCGGCCCCAATATTGGGAGCTACAAAGCCGAGCTGTGGGGATGAAGCCTGCGCGTCTTTACCACAATTGCTTGCGATACACGCTGGGCATGGCGAAGAAAATAATTGGCCTTTCACTGGTTGGCTTGTTGTATCGACAGTCGTACCTCGCTGGGGAGTTCGCGCTCACAGAAGAGCTTGCGATTCTTTTCGACACCCAATGCGCGCACTTCTACAACGAGCTTTACCTCGACACCGCGGACACAAAACGAAAGTCGGGGCATATATCCAAGCTTTGGAAATACTATTCGGCCACGAACCACGCTGTTCTGGGCGGATACCGAGACTCGGATGACCCACCTCCTGGTTCACGCAGCTTCTTGGAGTCACCTATCGTCTTCCAAGAGGTATTGGATAATCCGGAACTTTGGTCCGGGATGATCCTTCACGTATCGTAACAATGGTCAGGTACGTTCGCATGCGTATTTGCCCCCTCTTCGCGACCTCATTTCGCATCTTCTTTTGACCTACCGGGGGAAGGGATTCTCTCTACAACAAAGGAACGCCGCCACTCCCCTATTCATCTAGTCCATATGCAAAGGAAATCGGCTTGAGTCTCCGCGCGCTCGGTCGCCATGGGTGAATTATTTTAGCCACTCCCCCACTCGCTACTATCTCGTCGCCGGTGCCAACGGAAACCTTAATGCCAGAAACCGCAATTAGAATCATCGCGCGATAGTTTTTCTTTGCGAAATCGACTTCAGCTCTAGTGAGAATTATCTGCGTGCCGTCCCCGGTGGTCCCCTTGATCTCCACAAAAAGCACGCTGTTGTTCCGAGTACAGCGGAGATCAAAGCACTCCTTTGCAGATACGTCTTCGACTTCCCACCCATTGGCCGCGAGCAACTCTACGGCAATACGTGTAGCGTGACTTTCGACAGCAAGTCGCGCTTCCAGATTTCCTTGAAATCCTTGCCCCTTTGATATGACTGGCGATTTGACGACACCGAATTCCACCGAATTTACTGTGTTGCTATGAGGAAGGTGTAGATCGCGCAACTTCCTAGCGATCTGCCTGCTTGGAAGATCATCATTCTCGAGCATCAGCAAAAGTTGTTCCCGCAGCGCGAGGAGGTCACGCCTGGCTTTCCAAAACGGCAACATTGCCGAAGAGACACCAAGGTGATCAACCTTTGCCAATAGCTGGCCGAGACTATCAGGTTTTCGCGCGCTACCAAATTGATCGGGGGTTACTATGTGCCCCCGACTTGTAAATTCCCAGGCGCCGTCATTTGAGAGATGCCAAAGTGGTCGCCACCCTAGCTTCGCACGTTCCGGAAAGAGGGGCGAGATATACTCGCCGAATAGCTCAATGGCGGTCGATATGTGAATATCTTGCGGGGCCAGCCTGCCAATCAAAATTCCATCGACAACTGCAATTAAACAAACCGGCTTAAAGAATCTGGCATCTTTCGACCGGTGAGCTTGAATTGATTTTAGGAGTGGTTCCCAGGTTGTCAAATCGCGTCCACTGGGCAGGTCAATGCGCCTCTGAATACAAAACTACCAATTGCATCTCTGTTGCGGTCACCTGCAAGCTGCCGGGATAATTAGCCATACTCGCCAGAGCGCATGATACAACCTTGTAGGGAAGGCCTTCGCAAGTCGCCTGGTTCTTTAGGCCCATTTGGAGTTCGGAACACAGTGCGTTAAAAAAACTCGGAATCGCAAACTTGGCCGCATCAATTTTTCGACCAAGCACATCCGCAGCCCACGCGGCGACAAAGAAAGCGTCCTGGTCGCCGACCTGGAACACTTTCGACTCATTAACCTTAATGAAGGTTACCTCCTTCGAGTCTGAAAACCAGTCCACGCCGTGACTCGCATCTTTGAATTTGATAAAAATTTTGCAAGCAAACTCTTCGCCGCGTGTGCTGGTCAGTTCATCCCGTCTTGTTAGATGGCTTGCAACAGATTGCTGGACTTGCTTCGCTACATCACTACGCAACCGGGCTTTTACTTTCCAGTCTGCAGCCTTTGCCAAATCGACCAGCTTTGCCGGGCTGGTGGACAGTACGCGATTGGGAAAAATGTGGAGGTCATAATTCTTGCCGTCAATGACGACACCCTTCAAATGATAGGCGTCTTTGCCCGCCGTTTGTGGGGGTGCCTCAACGGCTTTTGCCGTCACAAAAATAAGGCTTAAAGACTTATCAAAGAGGCCTCGCTTGATAAGGTCACACTGCGGGGTGACGTTGATCAATACCTCACCATCCGTAGCAAACGTGCTTGTCATCACGATTACACCGAAAGGCAAGAAATTCGCCAATTCTTTCTTGTGCGTTGCTATTACAAAGTCTGTTATTTGCGATTTTGGAAGGGTTGGTGTGCAAGTGTGATGGCAAACAAGAGAATTCAGTGATTCCGTGTTCACTTTCACAAAGCTCGGATACCGATGTTTAACCTTTGGCGGCTCTACCGTTTGGTCAAGTGAGGTTGCAAAGGTATCCCCTAGCCCATGAAGCGCTTGGTTAAAGAATGCATCTTCTTCAAAGTGCCATAGCAAATCGCGGCCAAGCAGCTCAAGAACGTGTTCATTGAAGTTGTCGTTCTCCAATTTGGCCGTCGCATAAATTTCGTGGAGAGCAGCGACGTCGAGACTCCAAAGCGTCGTCAGAACCTTGGTCTTCGTTTCATCCAACGCCTTGTTGACCGATTCACACAACTTTCGCATGCTGTTGGCGGCCGCGCGTCTGCCATTGAGTTGCTGCCAAAGCGCCATGAGCATGAAATGGCCATTGGAGTTCCCCGTAATATCCGATTTTGATAAGACAAATAGCCCGGATGCGCTAATGGATGCTTCCTGACGAATGGCTAAATGATTATTAGCCAGCGTATTGGTCTGCGTAGACACCAAGAGAATAGGCGGTATTTCATTCTGGTCAGCCTTTGCGCTCAATTCCCGAAGGTACTTCTTTACATTGGGAAGTGTATCGCCGCCGTCCATATAGAGATCGAGGATAAGCAAATCGGCTCGAAGTAAGGCCTGTTGGTCATCTGGGCGCTCAGAAAGCTCCTCAATTTCAAAATCGGCATCGGGGAAAGCTTTCCTGACCGCCTCGGCAAAGGCTGCAAGTGCCCTGCGACCATCAAGATAGGAATCAATGCTGTCTCGAAAGGCGGCAGCAACCACATTGCGGCCGGCATCACCTAGCAAGATCTGTCCAACAAAATCGTCTTGCTGAACCCTGGCGAGGGCGGTATCTGCATTTGTATCACCAAGCGCGGGCAGCGCTAGCGGAACTGTACCCACGGTCCACAAGGCGCTTAGATCCGGCGAGTTGATATCCTCGAGCCCTTGTCTCAGGGTCTCGGGGAGATTCTTAAATTTCGGCACGCCGAGATCATCGTCGATGAAAATGACCTTCTTCTTTGTCGCGGCCACTGCGGTCGCTGCTTGAGGATGGTTAGGCACTCTTCGACTCCTTCGGCATTTCGAGAATAAATGTATGCAGCCGACCATCGCGACCAGGCGCCGTGTCCAGATATAGACGCCCGCCGTGGTAACGCGCAATTTCTGATGCAATGAATAGACCAAGCCCCTTGCCTCTAGGGCGAAGTGAGAAATAGGGGCGAAATATCTTTTCACGTTGCTCCGGATCAATGCCTGGGCCATTGTCAGCGATTTCTATGACCATCGCTTTCGAATCGACGTCAATGGTGATCATGCGCTTCGCGGGTTCCACAGGGTGAAATTGCTTCAACCAGTAAACGGAATTCTGAACAAGATTTTCAATTGTTTGCGCGACAAGCCCCTGCACCATTTTGACAACGAGACCAGATTGCGTCTCCTTCCCATCTAGAGTCAACTTAAAGTGAATCTGGTGCCGTTTAAATCGCAGGCTATATCCTGACAATACTGAGCTTACCAAGCCAACAACGTCAAAAGACTCCTTTCGATTTCTGCCGGACGGACTCATCGCATCGACGGTCCGGATACGCTTATTCGTTACCTTGAATTGTTCGCGAAGCGACTTGGCAACTTGAGACAGTTTTGGGTCTTTACTGTCGCGAGTTGCCTCGAGCAGAAGCAGCTCGGCGGACTCTGTGAGTCTGGCGAGTTCATGCACGACTATTTCGACGACAAGCCCGATTCCTGCAAGTTCGAGTACCTCAATCCGGGTTTCCCTCGACTGATCAAGCGCCTTCCCCAACACATCAATGGTCTGGCTATGCTGCTCAAGAGAGTTGCGAACTTCATCCAGCTCCCGTCTTTGGGCTTCCGGAACGGCACGTATGACTCGATTCAATGTCTTGACGGCCTTGCTAACGTCCGCCTTCGACCGTTTAAGCGAGTCCTCGACTGCCGCCTCTGTTGTTGCCTTCTTCTCTGCTTCCTGAACTGTCGCGATTTGCATTTTCAGCGTCTTAACCACAATTCGCTGCATGAGGCGCCGCAGTAACTCGTACTGCGGACAATCAACCAGGCCCTCGCGATTTGCGGCGTCAACGAGCGCTGGATTCAACTTCGAGGAGATTGCGAGGCTACCGACGGTCTGATATCGATTCAATGAATAGCCGGAACTCTTCAAAGCTGTTTTATCCATTTGCAGCCAATCATCTTCCATCCCACCTGTCTGGCCGACGCGAAATCCGTCTCGATAAATTGCGAAACCACCACACCAGACGTTTAGCTCGTCCCGCAACTGCGTTGCGGATATGTCGGGGTCTGTCTTGAACTGTGCGCGATTGAACCAGAGAAACTTCACCTTGATAGGGCCAATTGCAGTGACGTCCTCTTCTGAACACTCCAGAATATGAGCAACTTGCTCCAGTAGCCAGGATTGAGGCTCGTCTGTTGAATTGCCAAACCAACGAATTCCACTGGTTAGTGCAACTTCTTCTGACTTAACCCGCGGGTCGAATGTGAACGAACCGCGACAGCGGAATCGATCCCGCAGCCACACGGCTAGCCGAGGGATATTCTGCCGCGTTCCGTTAAACAAGATATCTATTGGGTAAGGCCGGAGATCTTCAACCAGCGGATCTTCCAAACGACGAACGTACGAATCCACAAACTCCGTTATTTTGCTTTCGTCCCAATCTGCATAAAGCCCCGTGATCTCGATTGATGTGCCGCAAAGGTCAGCATCCTTCTTATCGCCGATCTCTACATCGATCCTCACATCCTCCAAGAACAGATTTGGGTCCTCGAAATCGCGCCAGTCGAATCTAACTTTGTTATTTCTGGTTTCGCCCTTAACACTTGACGTTACCGTTACAAATCTTCCCAGCCGCATCATTGATAGGCGACCGATTCCTTTTTCTCCGAGCGTTACCTTCCCAGAGCCATCATCCGTGCCCTTGACCATCCATTTGTTTGGAGTGCCTATGACCAAGAACGCATCGCGCAACTTAGTCATCGTCATGCCGGCGCCTGTGTCGGAAACACAGAGGCGGAAAGCCGAGGCCAGATACTTCTCGGTGAAGACAATGAGCTTCTTGGACGTCGACGATGCCTCACGGAAAGGGCGCAGCTCATCTGCTCGTTGGTCGGTGCTCATGGTTCCCGGGAACGCACTGTGAATTTCGCGCAGCGCAGCCTCTGGGCCAATTCGTTCTTTCTTGAGCTGCTCAAGAGTTCGCCGCAGTACGATCGGATTCAGTGGAGAGATGACCTCGATGGAGACCCGAGGAGATCGAGCATCAAAGGCGTTTTTGACGAGCTCGTTAAGTGCAATCTCGTCCGACGTAATAAGTTCCGCGCCAAGCTGGCGAAGGACGCGCGCGGCAACGCGAAAGGATGGTTTGTCCTGGCTGGGCATTTTTCGCTTCGCTCTTCTTGTCGTTGAATCGTAAACACATGGTGTTGCCAACCTGCCATGTACAAAAGTCTACTTATGGCAAATCAGGCATGCACCGCCACCTTCATCATCCAAATACATCTCGTCAATATTCTCGGCGACGCTTTCCGTCGGGCGCAGCGGATTCGATTTGCGATTTGCTAACTCACGTTGCTTCCTCGCCTCGAAATCTGTCCGAATTTGTGCAATTCTCTCCGGCCGCTCCAATTCGGTAAGCGATTCCTTTTGGGACCATGTGAAAGGAGAGCCATGCTCCAGCGCATCCTTTTCATATTGCTTGGCTTCCTCGAATTCTTTGGGATGCTCCTGCTTAAGGCGGACCCATTCGATCTTTTGTTGGAAGAAGCAAAACGTACATCCGCTTCTAGAGCGCCAACGATAATAATCAGGCAGCCCCAAGCCACTATTCTCTAGGATTTCGATCACACCTGCCTTGTCGATGCCCTCTTCGCGAAAGGGAAGTACAACCGCAAGATTGGGGTCGGTGGCAATCATGCCCTCGCGATGCTCCTCATCCGAGCGGATTGCGACATAGCTTGTTACGCGCACCCCCGCTCGCAAGCTAGGCCGCACCCAGTTTTCGAAAGGCTTGAGCTTCAGCTGTCGTGTGCACCACCGAGTCTGGGGAGATGGAAGGAAGTGGTTGTATTCCTTAAGCCAAAAATCGAAATCCTTGTCCGGATTCAGTCGAAGAATAGGCTTTCCAAGAAACCCCTCAAGCTTCGACAAGTATTCGTAGACCTCCGGTAGCTCTTTTCCAGTGTCGGTGAAGAAATACTCGATATCGATTTCCGGGTAACGTTGCCGCATAAAAACGGCAAGCGCAGCACTGTCCCGTCCGCCAGACAGGCCAAGAACGTGACGCGTAGCGTTCACCGGCATTTCTACGGTCATGGTTTACTTTCAGGCAGTTTGTCGATCAACTTGACACCAACGGTTGCAAGCGCAGCCAGGGCCAGGCGCATATCTGATCCGTATCGCTCCACCAGGCTATACACTTCGTCTGCCATTTCTTGGACTGGTTCCATTTCGTCGTTGCCAACGTCAATCGATCGCATCGTTGTCTGCCCCGATTCGCCAGTACCAACTACGACACCGATCGCGAGACGCGACGGCTTTCGATTTCGAACGGCTGCGAGCATTTCCGCGTGCCTGAACTGTAGCGCCAAGTCTGCAACAGCCATGGTTGCGCGATCGAAATCTAAGTCAGTGAGCTCTCGTGCTGGCCGATTTACGGCGAGGCCCACAATATCTTCAAATGCTTTTAGCGTCATGCCATCGCTGGCCAAACGTGTAGCAAGCGCCTCCAAGCGGAGATCGCCCGTGATGCCTTGTACGACCGCCGCGCGCTGCTTCAGCGTTGCTTCCCGCCCCTTTACCACACCTAAGGCGCCGAGGAATTGAGTGCGTGTCTGCTCAAGTTCATTGGAATAAGCGTTTCCCAGCTCATCCAGAGTTTCGCCCAGAAATTTCGCAATCTTTTTCGGCTCGCCGGAGCCTGCTAGGCTGGGCAAATCAACAAGAACAAGTTTCGGCGGGTCCGCGGCTGCATGCAGTGTAGATTTGAGCTTTGTGGCGCCAACGCTAAGCTTTTGTGTCCGCCGGGTCCACGGAGGCAAATTCAAATAGAACTTAACAAGCGCACGCCCGAGTGCCAGGGGTTCCGGTGCTACAGTTTCTCTCGTTCTCGCGAACAAGGTTTCTGAGAGTGCGCGTAACAGTTTCGACTGCTCGGCCGTCCCGATAACTCGGCGGAGTGCGACAATTTTCGGATCGCGTGCAATTTCGTGGGCAAAGACGTCTGTGATGTCGGGCTGGTAGACATCGTCAAGGTACATCGCCATGCTGGCACGATTAGACATAATGTAGGCAAGACCAATTAGCGGCATCACGCCCCCTGTCAAACCGAATGGCGCCGCCTTCCACACGCGGTAGATATCTGTCAGTTTGACTATCTCTTTGTGATTGGCGAGCAAGGCGTCTGCCGCTGCCCAAACGGGTTCGAATGCAGCACTCAAATCTCCCGCGCGCGGCCTATGAAAGCCGAAAACGTCGTCGAGCGATTGATGCAATCCCGTAGCAGCAAAGACCGTTTCATAAAGACCGCGTTCTGCGCTGTAGTTTGTGATGCCGGCGGCAGCATAGCGGTCGTTGGTCACACAGGCCACAAGCAACGCATTTACAGCTGCCTGCGCATTGCTAGAAATATTTTCTCTGTTGACAAGTTCGCTAAAGATTGGAGGGCATTGAGCGAACTGCGCTTCGCATAGATTAGATGCCAAGGTGTGTAGATCGTGTGCCCCGCCGATTCGAAGTGATTCGCCATTGACGAACCACTCTGCATTGCTCCTGGCAACAAGTAATTCTTCTTCGAGTTTTCCCGAGACAGCTGCAGTTCTCGCAACCACTTCCTTGCGCGCCACACTGTCGCCCATTAGTTCCGGATGCTGCACACTCAGAGACTCTAAGGCGACGAACTCACGACCCAATGAGCGCAATGTATCGGCGTTGGAGGGGAGGCCAATGGCCAAAGGGAAATCGGCTCTGATGCTCGATGCTTCTCGGCATTTTGCTCGCCGTGTCTTTTCGGAGAGTTGATCGTTAGGTATGACAAGTACAAATCGTCCGGCTAGACCTGGGGCAGCGTTCGAGGATTTCACCAGCGCAGGCAAGGATTCTATCGTTGCCAGCTGTGACTCGAACCAACGCAAGGCACCCGACTCATGGTAGTGCCGCTTAGGCAATATTGGTTGCATGGCGACAAGCGTCGATAGCCGAACAACATCAAGCCCATGGGACTCATTGAGCTGGCGTTGAACGGCGGCGGCGATATCGAAATCACTTCCTTCGAATACGCCGTACGCCTTTAAGTGCGAACGATAAATTACAACCGACCACTCCAACAAGTCTTTTAGCGCGGCGTCAACATCCGCCTCAGTCGAATCCGCCAGGCAGGCAAGCAATAAATTTTGCGACGCGTTTAGGCCTGAGCCATTTCGAAAAAGGTCGATAATTGCGATCGATTTGATCAACCGTACGTGCAAAGAGCTTCCGCGGCCTTCGCAGCGCGAAACCGCCTCTGACGCCTGCGCCCAGCGATGTCCATCGGGAGAGACCAGGATGGTCGGCTCGAGATTTGAACAGAGGTAGTCCCAATACCGAGCGGGCTCGTAGGTGAGCTGCGCACCGTCATCGACGTTCTTAAGGAAATCCAAGAAGCCTTCTGGCTCGCCAGAGCCGAGAAAAGCGAAGGTGCTTCTTTCGTTTTGGCCAAAACGTCTCTTGGAAACCGGCCCCAACAGTGCAGCTGTGACTGGGTGCAGCGGCCAACATGCGTCGAGTTTCTCTGGGAGGTCTTTTGCGGATGCGGGTCTATTTTGTGTAATGCAATCCGCGACGAGTTGCGCAAGCTTTTTTGACTTCGGATGTTTCTTTTGGGAGGCAATTGCGCGGCCTGTCAATTCAATGACTTCGTCAACACCAGCAACTAAGGGAATATCAGCAAAGCGTCCCTGTATCTTTCCCCATTCGACTCTCGCCTCGTGACCTAGGCGCGCCCCATACATTTCGAACGCTTGGTGCAGGATTCCAAGAAACAAGAAACGCCCGTGCGAGCGCGAAGCAATTTCTGCAAGTTCTTGGAAAAAGTGAATGTCGCCACCGAAGCTTGCAGCGTGTTCCAACATTTTTCCTAGCTCGTCTATCACCAGAAAAAGCCCGGCTACTTCAGGCTGCTCGGATAGATCGCTTAAGACCTTTAAGACTCGAGTCGCGTCCGGTCGCTCGCCAAGACGTTTTGTGACGTACGGTATGCCAGAGGATGCAAGCGCTTTTGCGATAGATGTAATTGGATCTTCGCGGCGGCCGGCGACCAAAACAACATGCCAGAGCTTTGCAGCAGAGCCATTTGTGGGCACACGTAGCGGTTTCGCAATGTCATTCACGAGACCATCGCCGAGTACTTCCTTCGCGGCTCGCCGGACGCCTACTTCACCACCCAATAGGCTCGCCAAGACGAGCGCCAGCGATGACTTTCCACCGCCATAGGGTCCCGTTAGGGTAAATGCAGATTGACGCCTTTCCAGTAGATGCATGACGATAGTACGAACCGCTTGCGCCGCAGATCCTTGGCAAAGGTAGCCTTTCAACGCACCTACATTTCCCCAGTCTAGGTCTATACGGATGGCACGCTGGAATTGCGGTGCAAGTTGCACATGGTCGATGTACTTGCTCATGCTAATTTCGCCGATTCACAGGCGCGACGTAGGCCGCTCCGAGGAATTGAAACGGATCGATGTTCCGCTGAATCCGTACTATCTGTTTTAGACCCGCAGTCTCACTCCAACCGTAGGCACCTTGCGAAGATTGTTCGATGTTCATTAGTCTCTCGGCAAGGCTATCAATGTCCATCTTAAACACGAGCCCTAGTGCACCGCGTTCGAATGCGAGCATGTCTAAACTCAGTGTGTTGGCGCCCGACTCAAGGCCATTCCAATATCGCGAGAGCGCGAAGAGCAGCACTCCATCGGGAAGATTTCGCTTGGGCCCGATTCGAAATGTGTATTCGTTCCCTTTAAGATGCGATATCAAGCCTAACTCTGCAAGCACCGGCTCGACCAAATCTTCAGCGGTCTCGTTGTTCGATCGCGGGGCGTAGCTCCGCATGCAAACCTCGACGTCTCGCGAAATCGTTGCGGCGGCAGCGCGATTGACCTTCGCCTGTTCGCAAAAATCCCGTATGCCCTTGCTAATGTCATCGCGATCGAATACCGGACCGACGACATGATTAAAGAGCCAATACCACGTCGTACTACGTCGTCCTTCGCCGGCCAAATACCAATGTATCAGCCACGCTGATGCGGGATGCTCAAGATAAGGATCAAGGCCGCGGGGTCCAAAAAGAAGCGTCCCGATCGGGCCAACCTGAAATCCGTTTGGCACCTCCGCGATCACATCGCAGGCAAGGCTCCAATGCCGTATAGCAGACACCATGTTTTTGCCCACACCAAAGCGAGCAATTGCATCGTCGTCGCCGAATACGCCTTTCGGAGCGTGCACACCGTGTTTAGATACGGCGATGTAGGCTTTTCTGAGCCAAAGTTGACGAAGCGGAAACGTTTCATGCCCCGAAAACTGCGGGCGATATTTTGGGGACGCTAGTAGGCCGCGAATCATTTCGCCATGCTACTGGAGACCTGCCCCAGAAGTAAACCTCTAGGCTGGTGGATACCGCCAGTCAGCCCAAACGAAACCCCATTCTAATGCAATCCCGACCGAGCAAGTGCAAACGCAATTAGTTGATTATATGAATAATATTATCAATATTGCGCGCGAGTTGATTAATTTTTCTGCACAACTTATTGAGTATCAATGGTTTGGGCATTTGCTACTCAGTAGCTTCTGGCGGCGAGCGATCGCATGCTGCCCGGGCCATTCACGGGACCGGCGATGTTCAGTCCTGGCCGACGGCGTGCACACGCACCGACTTGATGGTGCCCGCATCTGCCGTGATGCTGGCGCGGCAATCGTATTTCTGGCCGGCTTCCAGACCGGCGACCACTACCGGCGCAGAGCTGGCTTCGGCCTGGACGCCGGCAGCATTGCTGCCAACGGCGCTGCAATCGACGCGGTAATGCGGGTTCATGGCGGAATGTGCGGGCGTGTCGAATTCGACGATCGCATTGCCTTCGATGCCGATAACCGTCAATGCGGTCACTACCTGGGAAGTGCTTTTGGCGCTGATTGCCAATGCCGTGCCGCATGCCAGGGCAATGCATACGCCATAAATGACGGCGCGTCCGTTGCTGCTTTTCCAAAGGGAAGCCGGGGCTGACGCTGCGGGGCTGCTATTGACGGTTGCGGTTTGCATGATGGTCTCCTGGGGTGTCGATTGGTGAGGGCAGGTTGGCAAAATCGGGGGGTGGGTCTGTTTGCCGCAATCAAATGCGTGATTGCATTCTGCGAGTCTCCGCCAGGGGATTCTGTGTTGCCGTTAACAGTTTCCGCGCCAGTTTGTTAACAATGGTCACGCCGGGGGCGAGGATCCCCGCTGCGGCGGAAACGATCGGGCGTCCGGCCGGCAGTCGGCGGGTGTCAGCCGAGCGGGATACAAAACCGGATCGGCCGCGCGCGCGGCAAAATGGGCGCTACTTCCTGCGGTCTTTAAGCAGTCCCTGCTCTAGGCCGCATGGTGATGCCAATGGTCATGCCACCATATGATGAGTTCGCGGTCCGTCATCATTTCCCAGACGGCGAAAACGATCACCAGCACGCCGACCATCGCGCTATTGAACGTTGCTGAACGCGATTCGAAACCCAGTACCCAAGGCACGACAATCAGCGCCAAGCCGACGCCAATCTCCCCCAGTTCCTCAAGATATGAGGGGATAACCAGGCCCTCGATGGCGAATAGTATGACGCTGATCCCCAGCACGACCGTGAACCAGGCCGCGGCACCTTGAACGAACAGCACCAGCGGGCACAACACCAGCCATACGCCCAAAAACAGGCTGGCTACATCCTGCCAATGTTCGGTACGCATGCGACACCTCCTTCCAACGCTGAAGTGGTATCGATTTGACCGTGCCGGTGCACGCGCGTTCCTTCAACAATCCCGCCTCTGCGGTCGGTAGACGCCGCCGGCTCCGTGCAACCTGGCAGCGGCAAATGAATCGCCCCTGGAACGGGGCGCCACTCGCAAAAACGCCGCTAAACGCGGCGCCAAGAACAGCGTTGGCGGCAGCCGCTACTGCAGGAATTCGCCCTTGGAATTGATGATCGAAATCTCGATGTAATCCAGGCCGGAATGATTCGTCGGGCTGTAGCCCAGTTGCATGCCGCCCAGGTCGAAATTCTTCATGCCCTCCAGCGCCTCGATAAGCCCGACGCGCGTGACCGGGCCCTTGCCAGCGGCGCGGCGCAAGCCTTCAACCAGCACCTTGGCGGAGGCAAATCCCTCGAGCGTGGCGTAAGAGGGCTCGATCCCCGCGTCTTTCGCCAGTTTCTGCAATTCGAGCAGGATGGCGTGGCTGCTACGGCGCGGATTCGGGAACACCTGGGTGACAATGACGCCGCGCGCGTTGGCGCCCAGCAGCTTCACGAAAGAACTCGATGAATTGTTGGACAGGGTGGCGAATTGCGCCATGGCGCCTGCGGCCCTTGCCGAATTGATCAACTCGGCGGGCTGGGCGCCGGTGCCGAACACCATCACGGCCTGCACCTTGGACTTGAGGATGGCGTCGATCACCGGCGCAAAGTCCGGCTTGAGGCCGTCAAATTTGAGCACCCACTCCGGTTTGAGATTGGCATTCCTGAGGCCGCGCTCCGCGCCGGCGAGCGCATCCTTGCCGAAGCTGCTGTCCACGTACACCACGCCGATGCGGTTCATCGCCACCGTGGTGAAATGCGTGACGGCGCGCTCGGCCTCGGTCTGGTATTTGCTGCGCACGTTGAACACCACGCGCCGCAGCGGTTCATGCATCACCTGCGCGCCGGTGGAGGGCGCAACCAAGGCAATGCCGGCCTTTTCGGCCAGCGGAATGATGGCTTCGGACTGCGGCGTGCCGCGCGACAGAAACAGGGCGACCACGCCGGAATCGATCAATTTGCCGGCGTTTTCAGCCGCGCGCTTCGGATCGAAACCATCGTCGATCGAATCGAGGATGATTTTCTGGCCATTGATCCCGCCCCTGGCGTTGACCGCGTTGATCCACAGTTTGGCGCCGTCGGTGAGTTCCTTCACGCCGCCGGCCTGCGGACCGGTGAAGCCTACCGTCTGGCCGATATGAATGCCTTCGGCGCCGGCTGGCGCACAAGTTCCCGACAGGACGGCGCAGGCTGCCGCCATGATTGCAAATTTCCGTGGCAGATAGCTCATCAAAGTTTCATAAACCTGGTGCTTGCGAAAAGTCTCTAAGCTTAGCTCGCCCAGCGGTATTACTCAAGTTCGCTCGAGCCCGAGCCGAGCGTCCTGCACCTGCCCGGGGCTGGCGTTAGTCCTGGCCCATGACCAGAACGCGCGCGGTGTCCGACACCGGGGTATCGGCTGCCGGGCGTGCATGGCAGTCGTAGGTATCGCCGGCAATCAGGCCGCCGACGACCACGGGCGAGGAGGCGGCTTCGCCATGCGCCCGGACGTCGCCAATGACGGCGTTGCAGTCAACGCTGAAGCGATTGCCTGTGCCAACGGCGGATGGAACATCGAAGGCGACAATGATATTGCCTTCGATGCTCGAAAACGTAGCCCCCGGGGCGCGGCTGGCAGTGTCGACGGTGCCGATCGCCGCCCCGGTCAGCAATGCAAGGCACAAGCCGGCAAACAGCTGACGGCGCTTTTCCGGCGTCCATTTACTGCCCGCAACGATATCGCGGTTGCTGCTCGAATTTCCGGTTTGCATGACGGACCTCCTTCAGGAAGCATGGTGTTGGATCGGTGGCGCGGCGGCATTGCATGGCTGCGCTTGCTGTGAATTCATTCTGGGTGGAGCCGGCCCCCATTTCTATGGCGCGCTTAACAGTTTTGGCGATGTTTTGTGAACAATCGTCAAGGCGCCGAACCCATTTCCGCAAGCCGATAGGTGCAACTTGCCTGTCAGGTATTGACGATCTGCCGCAAACGCCGCCCGGCTGGGTGATTGCACGAGTACGCGAGCCCTTGCCGGGTTGATCGATCGGCCCGGCCCTCGGCGGCCGGCAAATTGTGTCATTTTGTGATATCTGCCAAGGATGTGCATTGCCTTGTTGTAGCAGCCATCGCCTGCTGCATAATGCGGCGTGCCCGGATGCCCGGGCTTCACCACTTTATGTACACGCGCTGTCAATGCTGATTCGATGCGTTTATTTTTGGGTGCTGTCGGCCGCGTTTGCGCTGCCGGCGGCGGCCCTCGATACTGCCAAGCCGATCGTGGACTTCATCCACGAAAGCTGGTCTGTCGATGACGGCTTGCCGCAAAGCGCCATCCAGGGCATGGCGCAGACCGCCGATGGCTATCTCTGGTTTGCGACGCACGAGGGCGTGGCCCGCTTCGATGGTCATCGCTTCACGGTGTTCAACGAGGCCAATACCCCGCCGCTGGTCGGTAACGGCATCAGTGCCCTGCGTGCGATGCAGGACGGCAGCCTCTACCTTGGCCTGCGCGACGGCGGTCTGGTGCAGTATTCGCGCGGCGTATTTAGAACGATAAATCCGGCCGGCGGCTTGCCGCGCGGCGTGGTGTCGGTGCTTGCCGAGGATGCGACCGGCGCACTGTGGATCGGCACCGCCGGGGGCGGGCTGGCGAGGATGGCGGACAACCGGACCACGCTGTTCACCACGGCCAATGGTTTGCCGCACGATCTGGTCAATGCCATCAAGCCGACCAAGTCTGGCGAGGTGTGGGTCGGCACCGCTGCCGGCCTGGTGATGCTGCGCGATGGCGCGGTACAGCCGCGCCCGCTTGGCAGCAATGCCGACGCTGCCTATGTTTCCTGCATCCTCGAGGACAGCCGCGGGCGCCTGTGGATCGGTACCTATGGCGACGGGCTGTATCTGAAGGCGGCCACCGGGTTGCGCCATTTCATGCCGCGCGACGGGCTGGCCAGCGATACCCTGCAGCGCGTGTACGAGGACCGCGCGGGCAATATCTGGGTCGGCACTTTCGAGGGCCTGCAGCGCATGCACGACAATGTCTTCGAAACCTACAATTCCGCCAACGGCCTCAGCAACAACTTTGTGCGCGATCTTCTCGAGGACCGCGAGGGCAATCTCTGGATCGGCACCGATCGCGGCATCGATCGCCTGCGCGACGGCCCGATCCTCGCCTGGGGGGCGCGGCGCGGCATCGGCGAGGAATTCACCCGCGCCGTGCTGGAGGACCATGGCGGCAACGTCTGGGTGGGCACGGCGGACGGGCTCTATCGCATGAGCGGCAAAAGCGTGCGGCATTTCGCGCGTCGCGACGGCCTGCACAGTGGCGCCATTCTGTCGCTGGCCGAAAGCCGCGACGGCAGTTTGTGGATCGGCACCAATGCCGGCGGCCCTTATCGGCTGCGCGGCGAACGCATCGACCGCGTCGGCGGCACGCACGGCCTCGGGGTGGCCTCGGTTCGCACCATTGTCGAAGCGCGCGACGGCAGCGTATGGCTGGGGACCAACACCGGCCTGTACCAGTGGCGCCGGGGTGGGGTGGCCAGGCTGTTGCGTGTCGCCGACGGCCTGCCTAGCGACCAGGTGACTTCGCTGCATGAAGATCGCGCCGGGACGATCTGGGTGGCGACGCGCGACGGGCTCGCGCTGGTGGCGTCCGACGGCCGTTTGCAGCGCCATCCCCAGCTCGGCAGCACGCCGCGCACCCTGTCGATCGGCGAAGACGCCGAGGGCGATATTCTGGTCAGCCTGGGCAGCGGCTTTGCGATGGTGGTCGGCGACAAGACCTACCTGTTCCAGGCGGCGCAGGGGGTGCCCGGCCGCTCTTATTTCAATGTCATCGACGATCTGCAGGGCAATCTGTGGCTGTGCTCCAATCAGGGCCTGGTGCGGCTCAGCAAAGCCGAGTTGAACGACGTCGCGGGCGGGGTTCGCAAGGCGGTGGAGCCGATACTCTATGGGCGCTCCGACGGCATGGCGACCGCGCAGTGCAACGGCACTTCCGAGCCGGCCGCCTGGCGCACCCGCGACGGGCGCCTGCTGTTTGCGACGGCGCGCGGGGTCGCGGTGGTGCAGGCGATCAAAAACCGGCAGCCCAATTTGCGCCCGCCGCCGGTGCATATCACCGCCGTCAAGGTCGATACCGAGCAGATGCCGCTGGCCAATGGCATCGAAATGACGCCCGGCAAGCATCGGATCGAGTTCGCCTATGTCGGCCTCAATTACGCCGATCCGGACAAGATTCGCTATCGCTACCGCCTGTACGGTTTTGATCAGGCCTGGGTCGAGGCTGGCGCCGAGCGCAGCGCGGTGTACACCAATCTGCAGCCCGGCAGCTACCGTTTTCAGGTCATCGCCGGCAACAGTGACGGGGTGTGGAATGAGGAGGGCGCCACGATCGCCGTCGCCTATCGCCCGCATTTCTGGCAGCAAACCTGGTTTCAACTGCTGTCGGGGCTGCTGATCGCGATGCTGGCGTTATCGGCCTATCTGGCGCGTATGCGGCAATTGAGCCGCCAGGCCACCTCGCTGCGCCTGCTGGTCGATGAACGCACCCGCGATCTGGAGCTGGAGAAGGAAAAACTCGAGGCTGCCCATGACGAGAAAGCGAGCCTGCTGGTACAGGTGAAGGAACAGTCCGAAGCCTACGAGAGGCTGTCCAAGCAGGACAGCCTGACCGGATTGGCCAACCGCCGCGAACTCGATCGCCTGCTGGCGCTGGAATTCGAACGCGCCTGGCGCAACAAGCGCCCGCTATGCGTGATGCTGGCCGATCTCGATCATTTCAAGGCGGTGAACGATCGCTGCTCGCACGCGGTGGGGGACGATGTGCTGCGTATCGTCAGCCGCATCCTGCTCGAGGGCTGCCGCGCGATCGATGTGGTGGCCCGCTACGGCGGCGAGGAGTTCGCGATCGTGCTGCCGGAAACCACCATCGAGGACGCCTACCTGCTGTGCGAACGCCTGCGCCAGCGCGTCGCGGATTATGCCTGGACGCCGATCCATCCGGAATTGAAGGTCACCATCAGCTTTGGCATCGCCGCCAACAATGCAATGGCCGACATCATGGATCACGACAAACTGCTCGACGCTGCCGACGAGCGACTCTATGAGGCCAAGCGCCAGGGGCGCAACTGCGTTTGCGTCTAGCTTGAAAGGTAAAAGTCCAGCATTGGCGCGGATTTTGAGGCATTTTTGCCTGGAAACCCGCGCCAATGCTGGACTTTTGTTTTCGGAAATTCGTTTTTAGTCGACAGGCAGGACCACCCTGGCTTCAAGGCCGCCACCCTCGCGCGGCAGCAGCCTGAAGGTGCCGCCATGGGTTTTGACGATGCGCTCGACAATGGCCAAGCCAAGGCCCGCGCCGGATTTCCCGCTGCGCGCATCGTCGAGACGCGTGAAGGGTTGTTTCAGGCGGTCGGCCTCGGCGACCGGAATGCCGGGGCCGCGATCGAGCACGCTGAATACGATTTGTCCGTCCTGTTGGGTCGTACGCAGGGTTATCGCGCCGCCGGCATGCTTGATCGCATTGTCGAGCAGGTTGCCGATCACGCGCCGCATCGCCAGCGGGCGGATCCGGCTGGCGGCGATCTCGTCTGGTTCCAGCACCACCTCGGCGCCCATGCGCAGGGCGCGCTCCGCGGTGCTGCGCACCAGCAGGTTGAAATCGAGCAGTTCGAGCGCCTCGCGGCTCTCATCGCGCGCGAAATCCATGAACTGGTCGATGACGCCGTTGATGTCCTCGATATCTTTTTCCAGATCTTTGCGGGTTACCGGATCGGCCGGCAGCATCTCGATACCCAGCCGCAAGCGCGACAGCGGCGTGCGCAGATCGTGCGATACGCCGGCAAGGAAGGTGGCGCGTTCCTGCTCGTTGCGCGCGAGGTCGTCGCGCATCTGGTTGAACGCCGCCGACACTGCCTTCACTTCCTCCGGGCCGATTTCCGTGACCGGCTCCGGGTTCTTGCCCTGGCCCAGTTCGCGCGCGGCGCGCGCCAGCTGCCGCAGGGGCCGGGTGACGCGGCTGACCAGGAATACGGCGCCCATCAGGGCCAGCACGCCGCCGAAGGTGGCCCAGCCGATCCAGGCCCAGGAGTAATCCTGCTCCACCACGCGGCCGCGTGGGAACACTGTCCAGAATTCTTCGTTGTTGATCTTGAGCTTGACGATCAATACCGGCGGCAGCGAAGGATTGGCGCGCGGTCGCACATAGATATCCACATCGGGGCCGAACTCGCCGCGCAGACGTTCGCGCGCTACCCGCAATACCGGCACATCGGGGGCGCGCTCCAGCACCTCTTCCGGTCGCGGGCGGATGACGCGCAAGCCGCGCTCCTCGCGCAGGCGTTGCAGGAAATCCTGGTGCAGCGAAGCCGGCAGTGTTTCCAGGGCCGCGCGGATGGTGCGCAACTGGGTAATGAAGTGGACTGCCGCCAGTTGCACGCGCGGCGTCTGCGAGTAGTAACTGAACAGCATTACCGACACGCCCTGGCTGGCAATCAGCGCGATCATGATCACCAGCGCGGTGCGCGCCAGCAGGGATTGGGGAATCAGGCGCATCAGCTGTGCTTGCCGCCGTCAGGGACAAACACATAACCCAGCCCCCATACCGTCTGGATATAGCGTGGATTGGCCGGGTCCTCGCCCAGCAATTTGCGCAGACGCGATACCTGGACATCGATGGCACGGTCGAAAGAGTCATGTTCGCGGCCGCGCGCAAGTTCAGTGAGCTTGTCGCGCGATTGCGGGGTGCGCGCATGCTGCACCAGTACTTTCAGCAGGCTGAACTCGCCGGTCGTCATGGCGACCGCCTGACCCTCGCGGTGCAGCTCGCGTGTACCGAGGTTGAGTTCGAACGGCCCGAAGGCGACGACTTCATCGCCTTCGCTGGGCGCGCCCGGCGCCGGCAGCGGCGTCTGGCGGCGCAGTACCGCATTGATGCGCGCCACCAGCTCGCGCGGGTTGAACGGTTTCGGCAAATAGTCATCCGCACCCATCTCGAGGCCGACGATGCGGTCGACGTCGTCCCCCTTGGCGGTGAGCATGATCAGGGGAATAGTCGCTTCCGGCCCGGCACTGCCGCGCAGGCGCCTGCAAATGGCGAACCCGTCCTCGCCGGGCAGCATCACGTCCAGTACCAGCAGGTCGTAGCGATTGCGCGTGAGCGCGCGGTCCAGCGAGGCGGCATCGGGAACCGTGTCGACCGCAAAGCCCTGTTCGGTGAGATAGCGTTTAAGCAAATCGCGCAGACGAAGATCGTCGTCTACAACCAGGATACGGTGGCGGGGCAGTGAGTTCGTAGTCATGGGCGAATCTTAGGGAGTGGATGCCGGTACCGGGCCGATTTTTCGGCCATCAGTTGTAAGCAGATGTTAGCAAACCGCGTGGTTCCGCCGCGGCGTTACAGGACGTTACCATGCGGGCATGACCATCCGCTGTCCGCTGCGTTGTACTGCCTGAGCCGTGCATTGTGTACACAAGCTTCCGTTTAAATTTCCGGAGAACGCCATGAAGACCTTTCGCGCTGCATTGATCGCTGCCGGCCTGCTTGCCTCGACCGCATTTGCCCAAACCCCCGCCGGGCCGGCGCCAGCGGACAAACCCGGCAAAGCCGAAAAGCGCGCCGCGCAGATGCAGGAACATCTGAAAGCGGCGGACAAGAACGGCGATGGCAAGATCAGCCTCGACGAGGCCAAGGCCTCGCTGCCGATGATCGCCAGGAATTTCGACAAGATCGATGCCGACAAGGACGGGTTCATCACCCGGGAAGAATTGAAGGCATGGCATGATCGGCGTGACGAACGCAAGGCGCCCGCCAAATAAATCCGTATTGAAATCCGCATCGCGCGCGGGCCGCTTGTGGCCGGCATGAACCCGGGATGAAACCAGGATGAAAACATCGTTGTTCCTTTCCACATGGCGCCGGTTGCCGATATGGGCAATAGGCATCGTGCTTGCCGCCGGACCGGCGATGGCGCGGGAATCGTCGAACCGGGTTGCATCATTTGCCATGCCGGGCCCCTTTTCGGTCGAGTCCGACGATGGAGTCTGGCACGACGCGGCGCGTGAACGCGATATTCCGGTGCGCATTCTGTCGCCGTGCCCGGGCGCGGCCGCAACCGCAGCGGAAAAGGATATGGCCTATCCGGTGATCATTTTCTCCCATGGCCTTGGCGGTTCCCGCGAGGGCGGCGCGCTTTGGGGGCGGCACTGGGCGAGCCATGGTTATATCGTGGTTCATCTGCAGCATATCGGCAGCGATGAAGCGGTGTGGAAAGACAAGAAACCTCACGATGCCGTTGGCAGCATGAAGCGCGCCATGAATCTCGAAAACAGCCGCCTGCGTATCGGGGATGTGAAATTTGCATTGGATGAAATGGCCCGCCTGCGCGATGCCGGGGCCGCGCCGTTCAAGCATGCCGATCTGGCCCGCATCGGCATGTCGGGGCATTCCTTCGGCGCACAGACGACGCTGGCGGTTGCCGGGCAGCTGCTGCTGCCGCTTCCGGGGGTGGCCGGCACACGCGAGGCGCGTATTGTGGCGGCAATCGCTTTCAGTCCCAATGCGCGTGTAAAAATCGGCCTGGACCGGCAATTTGCCGGCATTACCCTGCCGTTTTTCTCGGTTACCGGCACGCGCGACGGCAGCGTGCTGGATGACAGGACTCGCTACGAAGACCGCCTGGCGCCCTACGAAAAAATGCCGGCCGGCGATAAATACCTAGCTTCTTTTGTCGATGGCGACCATATGGTGTTTGGCGGCCATGCTCTTGGAGGGCGTCGGCCGGAAACCACGCGCGATCGCGAAATCCAGAACGGCGTGAAGGCGGCGACCCTGGCGTTCTGGGACGCCACCCTGAAGCGGGATGCCAGCGCCAGGGACTGGTTGCAGCGGGACTTCAAGTCAACGCTGATTGCCGGTGATTCATTTACCTTCAAATGACGGCGCGAACGCAGACGGTCGATCCGGCGGAGAAAATGATGATTGCAGGGAAAAACATAAAGGCTGCATTTGTCGTCGTTGTCGGCAGCGCGTTTTGGCTGCTCGGCATGCCGGCGCAGGCGGAGCAGGCGATCGGCAGTGATGGCGCACGCCACCTGCTCAATCGCAGCGGATTTGCGGCGGGCGATGCCGATATCAAGGCGTTCGCCGGCCTGTCACGGACCGAGGCGGCCGACCGTTTGCTCAAAGCCGCGAACAGCGTGGCGGCCACCCCACCGCCGGCCTGGGTGGACGAAGCGCCGATTCCGCCGGCCCGACGCCAACAGATGACCCAGGAAGAGCGCATGTCGGAGCAGAGGCGCAATGTCGAACATGCCTTCGAGCTGCGCGAATGGTGGTTCCGGGAAATGCTGACCACATCCTCGCCGCTGACGGAAAAAATGACCTTGTTCTGGCATAACCATTTCGCCACCAGCCAGCAGAAGGTGCGCTTTGCACCGCTGATCTATCAACAGAATATAACGCTGCGCCGCAATGCGCTGGGCAACTTCGGCACCTTGCTGCACGAAGTTGCGCGCGATCCGGCAATGCTGATTTATCTCGATGGCGCCAACAGCCGCAAGGACCAACCGAATGAAAACTTTGCGCGCGAGGTGATGGAACTGTTCACGCTGGGCGAGGGGCATTACAGCGAGCAGGACATCAAGGAGGCGGCGCGCGCCTTCACCGGCTGGAGCATCGACCGTGAAACCGGCAAATTCATGTTCCGGCGGGGTATCCACGACTACGGCAACAAGGCCGTGTTCGGCCACAGCGGCAATTTCGAGGGCGACCAGATTCTCGACATGCTGCTGGCCAAGCCGGAAACGGCGCAGTTCATCACCCGCAAGCTATGGCGCGAATTCATTTCGCCCGAACCCGATGAAGCGGAAGTAAAACGCATGGCGGCGATTTTCCAGGGCAGCGGCTACAACATCGCCAAGCTGATGCGGACCATCCTGACATCGGATGCATTCTATGCACCGGAGAACCGCGCGGCCCTGATCAAATCGCCGGTGGAATTCGTGGTCGGCACGCTGAAGACCTTCGATATCGATGCGCCCAATCTGCGGCCCTTCGTGCTGGCCAGTGCGCTGCTGGGCCAGAACGTATTTGCCCCGCCCAATGTAAAGGGATGGCCGGGCGGCGAAACCTGGATAAATACCGCCACCCTGCTGGGCCGCAAACAATTGCTTGACCGACTGTTTCGCAATGAAGACCGAATGGAGGTCGCACTGCGCAGCATGGATCAGATGGCTGCCATGACCGGCGCCGATCTCGGCCCGCCGGGTCGGGAAGGGCGTATGCAGCGGCAGATGGAACGGCAGATGGGCGGCATTCGCTGGAACCTCGATAAATGGGCGGCCGGTTTTACAGGCAGCAGGGGATTGCAGGACATGACCCAGGTGGTGCTGGCCATTGCGCCGTCGGAGATTCCCGCCGGCAACGATGCGCTCACCGGCAATCCGGCCGACTGGGCGCGGCAGCTGGTAGCCGATCCCGCCTACCAGCTCAAATAAAGGACAACCATCATGGATCGTCGACATTTTTTGCGCTTGGGCCTGGCGGCGGCGGGCGCACCCATGTTCGGCACGATCAACGGCGTGAGCTGGGCGGCACCGGCGCCGGACGCGGCGACAGTTGAGGCAGGCGCATACCGCAACCTGCTGATCCTGGTCGAGCTCAAAGGCGCCAATGACGGTCTCAATACCGTCATTCCCTACAATAATCCGCTGTACGCGCAACTGCGTCCAAGACTGGCGATTGCGCGCGACCAGGTGCTGCCGTTGTCGGAAAACGAGGCCCTGCATCCCGCACTGAAGCCGTTGATGGTGCTGTGGCAGGACCAGCAGATGGCGGTGGTGCAGGGGGTGGGCTACCCGCGCCCCAATCTGTCGCATTTTCGTTCCATCGAAATCTGGGACACTGCCTCGAAGAGCGAGGAGTATCTGGAAGCAGGCTGGCTGGCGCGTGCCTTTGCGGCGATGCCGACGCCGCGCCATTTCGCTGCCGATGGCGTTGTGGTCGGCTCCAACGATATGGGGCCGTTGTCGGGCCCCAATGTGCGCACGATCGCGCTGGCCGATACACGGCAGTTTCTGCAACAGGCCCGGCTCGCCCAGGTGCATGCGGACGGACGCAACAGCGCCTTGCGGCATATCCTGTCCGTGGAAGGCGAGATCGTTCATGCTGCCAGCAAGCTTAACGGCAACTACGCGTTCAGGACCGAATTTCCGAAAAACGGTTTTGGCAACCAGGTGCGTACCGCCGCGCAACTGGCGGCAAGCAATGCCGGCATGGCGGTGATTCGCCTCACTCTGAGCGGTTTCGATACGCACGCCAATCAGCTTGGCACCCAGGCCAATCTGCTGCGTGATTTCGCCGACGGCGCCGGCGCGCTCAAATCGGCACTGCTTGAATTGAATCGTTGGGATTCGACCACGGTCATGACCTATGCCGAATTCGGCCGACGGCCCAGGGAAAATCAGAGCGGCGGTACCGATCACGGCACGGTCAACGCCCATTTTCTGATGGGCGGCAAGGTACGCGGCGGCCTTTACGGCCAAGCCCCGCAGCTGGATCGCCTCGACGGCAACGGCAATCTCGCCTACGCGGTCGATTTCCGCAATCTGTACGCAACGGTGATCGATCGCTGGTGGGGAGGCAATTCGACTGCGGTACTCGGTGGCAGGTTCGACGCCCTGGATTTGCTCAAGGCCTGAACCACAAGCCAAGGCGGAGGCACGGCCCCGCTATAATGAGGGCTGTCCAATTCAGTGTGCGGCCGCCATGCGCCTTCTGGCCCTAGAAACTTCAACCGAACGTCTTTCGCTCGCCATCCTGAATGGCAGCGAGGCGCGGGTGCGCGAAATCGATGCCGGTCAGCGCCATTCCGAGTTGGCGATCGCCGAGCTTACCGGCCTGTTTGACGATGCGGGTTGCACGCTCGACGATGTGGATGCGATCGCCTTCGGCCGCGGTCCGGGTTCTTTCGTCGGTGTGCGCATTGCCTGCGGTTTGGCGCAGGGGCTGGCGCTGGGCGCCGGTAAGCTGCTGTTGCCGGTGGTGACCTTGATGGCGCTGGCTGAAGATGCCGGCAGTGAACGCGCGCTGGTGGCGGTCGATGCGCGCATGGGTGAGTTCTACTTCGCCGCTTACGCACGCAGCAATACCGAAGCCGGCGGCTGGCTTGAGGTGGTGGCGCCGCTGCTGGCGCGACCGACACAATTGCCGGACCTGGAGGGCGCTGACTGGTGCGGCATCGGCAGCGCCTTCGATGTGCCGGCATTGCAAACCATTCTGGCGGATCGCTATGCCGGACAGATTGCGCAGGTTCGGCATGGGGCACTACCCCGCGCGGAATGCGTTGCGCGTATCGCCGCCCACCAGCTTGAACGCGCCGGGCTGGGTGCGGCGCTAGCGCCGGAACTGGCGGCGCCGCTGTACTTGCGCAATCAGGTCGCCCAGACCATTGCGGAGCGGCGTGCCGTCAAGGCGGTGAAAGAAAACGGCGCGTTGCGTGTGCCCTTGCCGGATGTGGCCGCATGAGTGCTGTCCTGGCCGATCCGCCGCTGCCGGCGCTGGTTTTCAAGCCGATCGCAGAGCGCGATATCGCACAGGTGGCGCGGATCGAGGAAGACGTCTATGTCTTCCCCTGGTCGCCGGGAAATTTTCGCGATTCCCTATTGTCCGGCTATCAATGCTGGGGTTGCTGGATGGATGACGAGTTGATCGGCTATGCGGTGGTGATGAACGCGCTCGATGAGGCGCATCTGCTCAATCTGGCCGTCGCCAGCCGCTGGCAGCGACAGGGCGTCGGTGCGAATTTCCTCACCTTCCTGATCAGCGAGGCACGCAAGCTCGACAAGGAAATGATCTACCTCGAAGTGCGGCTCTCGAATATCGCCGGGCGCCGGCTGTATGAACAGTTCGGCTTTACCCAGTTGGGCCTGCGCCGCGCTTATTATCCGGCGGTGGCCGGCCGCGAGGACGCGTTGTTTCTGGGCCTGAATATCGCCGCCAGGAAAATTTGATCATGCGTTTCGACGAAGACTATTTGCGTGAACTTGAACTGTGGCCGATGTTCGCCCTGAAAGGTGCGGATGCGGCGCCGGCGCAAGCTGCACATCCCGCGCCGCACGAGGCGGGCGTGCAAGCTGTCGACGCTGCGGCACGGCGCCCGGCGGCCGCGGCGGTACCACGTCCGGCACCGGTGCAGGCAAAGGCGGCGGCGCCCGCCGCAATTGCCGATCCCGCGCGCGCCGCGCAAATCATGGCGCTCGACTGGGCCGGGTTGGCTCGCGAAACGGCAGCCTGCACGGCCTGCGGCTTGTGCAAGCAGCGCCGGCAGGCGGTGCTGGGAGTCGGCGCCCTGGATGCGCCCTGGCTGTTCGTGGGTGAAGGCCCGGGTGCCGATGAGGATGCACAAGGCGAACCCTTCGTCGGCCAGGCCGGCAAATTGCTGGATGCCATGCTGGCTGCCGCCGGACTCTCCCGCGGTCGCGAAGTCTATATTGCCAATGTCGTCAAATGCCGCCCACCGGGCAACCGTACGCCTTCGCTGGAAGAGGCCCAGGCTTGTGCGCCGTTTCTTGACCGGCAGATCGATCTCATCCAGCCCAGACTGATTGTGGCGCTGGGCAAGACCGCCGTCATGCGGCTGACCGGTTCGGATGCCAGCATGGCCAGCCTGCGCGGCAAGTTGCACCGCTATCGGGATATCCCGGTCATCGCCACATATCACCCGGCCTATCTGCTGCGCAATCTTCCGGAAAAGCTGAAAGCCTGGGAAGACCTGGTGTTGGCGCGCAAGGCCATGGCGGCGCTTGTTGCGGGGAGTTGAATTCGCTGCGGGTCTTGTAAACTGTGGGTCCGCTACGATATATCGACCGCGGCTGGCATGGTCGCGAATTTTCAGGGGAAAACAATGCGTAAATTTCTGGTTATATTGGGACTGGCAGCTGCAATGGTGCTCTCGGGCTGTGGATATAACGATTTTCAGACCAAAGACGAAGCCGTCAAAAAAGCCTGGGCCGAGGTCCTCAACCAATACCAGCGCCGTGCCGACCTGATCCCCAATCTGGTGGCCACGGTGCAAGGCTATGCCACCCAGGAAAAGGATGTCTTGCTCGGCGTCACCGAGGCGCGTTCCAAGGTCGGTTCCATGAATCTGACGGCGGATGCCTTGAACAACCCGCAGGCGCTCGCCAATTTCCAGAAGGCGCAGGGCGATCTGTCCTCGGCGCTGTCGCGCCTGCTGGTGGTGTCGGAAAACTATCCGCAATTGAAATCGGATGCGAATTTCCGCGAATTGCAATCGCAGTTGGAAGGTACCGAGAACCGTATCACCATCGCACGCAAACGTTTTACCGATGCGATCGAGGCCTACAACGTGCTGGCGAGGCAATTCCCTTCCAACCTGACGGCGATGATATTCAGCTACAAGGAAAAACCGCAATTCACGGTCGAGAACGAGAAAGCGATTTCGGTCGCCCCCAAGGTCGATTTCGGCGCGAAGCCGGCAGCGCCGGCGCCCACGGCGCCCGCCAAATAATCTGCTGCCCGCGGCCGGACTCTTCCTGCGCGTGATGATGGGTTCTTCGCGCCGTTCGCGGCGATTGCTGCCATGAACCGTCTTGTTGTACCTGATGCGGGGCGCGCCAGGAGAATTGCGTCATTACTGCTGGCCGCATGCTCCCTGGCGCTGGTTTTTACACTGAGCCTGGCCAGTATTGCCCGGGCGGCAGAGGGCGATCTCCAGCCGGTTCCCAAACTTCTCAAACGTGTCACCGATACCACTGCATCGTTGTCGGCGGCGGAGGAGGCGCGCATTGAGGCGCGGCTCGGGACATTTGAAGCCGCCAAGGGCGCGCAGATCGCAGTGCTGATCGTGGCCACCACCCAACCCGAGCCCGTGTTCGACTATGCCACCCGTGTGTTCACGGAATGGAAGCTGGGTCGCAAGGGCGTGGACGACGGTGTATTGCTGGTCGTCGCTAAGAACGATCGCAAGCTGCAGATCCTGACCGGGCCCGGCATTTCCGGCGCGCTGACCGATGCCATGTCCAAACGCATCATCAGCGAAATCATCGCGCCCCGATTTCGGGCCGGCGATTATGCCGGCGGCATCGACGAGGGGGTAGCGAAAATCATTGCGGTGATCGACGGTGAGGCATTGCCGCCACCGCCCAGGAAGCGCGTTGCCGCCCAAGGCGGCAATTACGAGACTTTCATCATGTTCGGCATTTTCGCCGCCTTGATCGTGGGCCCGCTGCTGCGCTCCATCCTGGGCCGCTTCCTGGGCGCTTCGGCGACCGGGGGCGTGGTCGGGGCTGCTGCATGGTTTATTGCCGGCGGCCTGCTGTTCCCGGTGTTTGCGGGGGTGCTGGTATTCATTTTGGTATTGCTGATGGGGGCGATGAATTTCACCAGTGGGCGTGGTGGCTGGGGTGGCGGTTTTGGTGGTGGCTGGGGCGGTGGTTCGGGCGGCGGCTCATCCGGCGGCGGTTTTAGCGGGGGTGGCGGCAGCTTCGACGGCGGCGGCGCTTCCGGTGACTGGTAGGAGCGCCTGATGAGGTTTATGCGGCGCTTCTTTCGTCATGTGTGGATGTCGCCGATCATCCGCGACCGCAGCTTTTCGCGCGACACGCTGGCGACGATCGAGCAGGCGGTCGCCGGAGGTGAAAAAATGCATCGGGGACAGGTGCGTTTTGTGGTTGAGGCCGAGTTGACACTTGGCCAGCTCTGGCACGGGATGCAGGCCCGGCAGCGCGCCCTCGACGTATTTTCGATGCTGCGCGTATGGGACACCGCGGAGAACAATGGTGTGCTGGTCTACGTGATGCTCGCGGATCGCAAAGTCGAAATCGTAGCCGACCGCGGCATTCATGATCACGTCGGCGACGAGCGCTGGCAGGCGATCTGTCGCGAGCTCGAACTGCACTACCGCAAAGGGGACTTCAGCACCGGCAGCGTGATCGCGATCCGGAAAATCAGTGAAGAACTCAGGTTCTATTTTCCCGCCAACGGAGCGCATCAAAACGAGCAATCCGACCGGCCCGTGCTGATGTAGGCCGGACGGTCAATGCGGCCGCTCGCCGAAGTGCGTCGGCGATTCGCCCTTTTCGATGCCGATGTAGCGCTCCGCATCGCCATGCACGCGCTGATTGTAGCGATGCAGCCAGATGACGCCGGCCATCGACAGCGAAACGAAAATACCGAACGTCATGATCACGACGTTGATATGCATTCTGATCGACAGCATTCCAGCATATACCGCCAGCATGGCCAGGATGCACAGGTTTTCGTTGAAATTCTGGACGGCGATCGAATGCCCGGCGGACAGCAGCACATGACCGCGGTGTTGCAGCAGCGCATTCATCGGCACGACAAAGAAGCCGGCCATGGCGCCGACAAGAATCATCAGCCCGTAAACGATGGGCATCCCGGTAACGATCGTCATCATCATTACCACGCCACCCATAGCGATACCCGCGGGAAGCACGCGTAGCGATTGTTTGAGCGGAATGATCCTGGCCGCCACAATCGCGCCGAATGCGGTGCCGAAGGCGAATACGCCGGTCAGCACCGAGGCCTTGTCCAGCGGCATGTCCAGATGCACCTCGGCCCAGCGCAGCACAATCAGTTGCAGGGTGGCGCCGGCCCCCCAGAACAGCGTGGTCACCGCCAGCGAGATCTGGCCCAGCTTGTCGCTCCATAGCGTTTTGAAGCAGTGCACGAAATCCGTGTACAGCCTGATCGGGTTCTTTTCCTGTTTGGGATAGCGTGCGCCGGTATCCGGAATATACAGATTGAAAAGCGCTGCAATGACGTAGAAAAGCACGATGACCGAAATGGCGGCTTCTGCCGGTGTTTCGATTCCGGTGTCGATATAGGGCATGTCGAGCAGCAGCAGACGGCCCGAAACCGAGGGCTTGATCAGTATTCCGCCCAACACCACCCCCGCGATGATGGAACCAACCGTCAGTGCCTCGATCCAGGCATTGGCGACGACCAGTTTTTCCGGCGGCAATAGCTCGGTAAGAATGCCGTACTTTGCCGGTGAATAGGCTGCCGCACCGAATCCGACCACGCCATAGGCAACCAGCACCACCATATAGGGCTCGAATCCGAGGCCGGCGATCGCCGAATAAAACAGCATCATCAGACAGCCGCCGACCTTGATGGTGTTGGTCGCGAACATGACGCGCCCCTTGGGTAGCGCGTCTGCAAATGGTCCGACGAAAGGGGCCAGGACGACGTAGGAGACTGTGAAGAAAAATTTCAACAGCGGCGTCATCCAGGCCGGACCGTCGAGCTCAAACAGCAGCGCGATGGCCGCGATCAGCAGTGCATTGTCAGCCAGCGAGCTGAAAAACTGCGCCGCCATGATGGTATAGAAGCCGCGTCTCATTGGATCATTGTGATGATGCGTTCAAAAAATGGGCAGGCAGGTCGGGACCGGCTTCGCCTCCAAGCCTTGCATAACGTCAATTGAGCTGGCGCTGAAAAATTCTTTTTATGCGGTTTCGCCGAGAGAAGCCGGCGCCGCTTTTAATCGTTTATACCATGTTTCCACGGGGCAACTCCGGTAGTGTCCCGGCGGCAGCGGTGCTGCAAATCGTAGTGCCGCCGGGTTCATTCATGTCTCGTCCGTCGAATCTGCATCGGGCGTTACAGCACCTCTGCGGCGTGATCGGCAAGGCGTGAACGTTCGCCGCGCTGCAGGGTGATGTGACCCGAATGATTCCAGCCCTTGAAGCGATCGACCACATAGGTCAGACCCGAGGACCCCTCGGTCAGGTACGGGGTGTCGATCTGCGCAATATTGCCCAGGCACACCACCTTGGTTCCCGGGCCGGCACGCGTGATCAGGGTTTTCATCTGTTTGGGCGTCAGATTCTGCGCTTCGTCGATGATCAGAAACTTGTTCAGGAAAGTGCGGCCGCGCATGAAATTGAGCGATTTGACCTTGATGCGCGAACGGATCAGATCGCGCGTTGCCGCGCGGCCCCAGTCGCCGGCCTCGTCATCGGTGCTGTTGAGCACATCGAGATTGTCTTCGAGGGCGCCCATCCAGGGGTTCATCTTCTCCTCTTCGGTGCCCGGCAGAAAGCCGATGTCTTCACCCACCGGCACGGTCACACGGGTGATGATGATTTCGGAATAGACCTTGAATTCGAGGGTCTGCATCAGGGCCGAAGCCAGGGTCAACAAGGTTTTGCCGGTGCCGGCCTGGCCCAGCAAGGTGACGAAGTCGATGTCCGGGTCCATCAGCACATTGAGCGCAAAATTCTGCTCGCGATTGCGCGCCACGATGCCCCAGATATTATTTTTCTGGTGGGTGTAATCCTTCAGCGTTTTGAGGATTGCGCTCTTGCCTTCGGTACCGACAACGGTTGCATAAAACGGCTTGTCGTCCTCCTGATAGACAAATTCGTTGACGTGCAACGAGGTCACCATCGGCCCCTTGATGCGATATAGGGTGCGGCCATGCTCCTGCCACGATTCCATGTCCTTGCCGTGCTTGTCCCAGAAGTCGCGGGGCAGCTCGCGCACGCCGGTGTAGAGAAGATCGGTATCCTCAAGCACCTTGTCGTTGAAATAATCCTCCGCGGCGACGCCGATGGCGCGCGCCTTGATGCGCATATTGATGTCTTTCGACACCAGTACCACGCTGCGCTTGGGATTGTGGTGCTGCAGATCCAGGGCGACGGCGAGAATCTGGTTGTCCGCCTTGCCGCTGTCGGGCAGGGCGGATGGAAAGTCGAGGGTGACGGGACGCGTCTGCAGCATCAGCCGTCCGCTTGCTTCGCGGGTGCCGAACTCCCCGAGCGAAATGCCGGTTTCAATTTCGCCCTCCTGGCTCGAAACGATCTCATCCAGGAAGCGGCTCGCCTGGCGCGCATTGCGTGCGACTTCGGTCATGCCTTTTTTGTTGTTGTCGAGTTCTTCCAGCGTGATCATCGGCAGGTAGACGTCGTGCTCCTCGAAACGAAACAGGGATGTCGGGTCGTGCATCAATACATTGGTGTCGAGGACGAACAGCTTGCTGCCTTGCGTTTTGGGTCCGGAAGGTGCGGCGTCTTTTCTGGGTTTGGGGGCCAAAGTAATGTCCTCTCGGATTGGCGTTAAGTGCGGGCCGGAATGAAAGGCCTGGAAGCGGGGGGAAAGGGATATTTTTGCACTGCTTCAAAAGCGAAAAACCCTCTTGCGGCCTGCGCCGTAAGAGGGTCTGTGATCAGTTGGGAACAACTCAATTAGTGTCTGCGCAATGCGGTTTCAGGTTACGTCGTTCACGATGTCGCGATTTGATTATGACATGGATTTCGCGGCGTTCAACACCTCTTCGGCATGGCCGTCCACCTTGACGCCCCGCCATTCCCTGAGAATCTCGTTTTTCGGTCCCATGATGAAGGTCGAACGTACGACGCCCATTACCTTCTTGCCGTACATATTTTTTTCGTGGATGACGTCGAATAGCCGGCATACGGTTTCGTCGGTGTCTGCCAGCAAGTCGAAGGGAAAGCCCATCTTCGCCTTGAATTTTTCATGGCTGGCCAGGGTATCGCGCGATACGCCGAACACCATATAGCCCGCTTTCTTGAATTCGTCGTGCAAATCCCGGAACGCGGCGCCTTCGATGGTGCAGCCCGGGGTCGCATCCTTGGGATAGAAATAGAGAACATAGGGGTGGCCGCGGAACGCCGCGCTGGAAAAACGCTGGCCGCCAGTGGCGGCAACCTCGAAATCCGGTATCACGATGCTACTCATTGTTGATCGCTCCTGGAGTGATGATCGGTAATGGACCAGCATAGAGCCTGAATGTGACAGCACAGTTCCAGCAAGGCGCCGGCGTCACCTAGGCCGCTTTGTCCATGGCTGGCAGAAAAGGCTTGCCCTGCACCAGCAGGGTTCCGCTACGGCCGGGGATTTCGCCTTGTTCCGCTGCATAGTAAGGCAATGTACTGCGTTTCAGGGTTTCGTGAATGGTCCGTGTCGGCACCAATTCATAGCCCTGCGCGCTCCAACCGGCCAGAAGTTTTTCAAACACCGGCTTCAGACGCATGCCCTCGAGCTCTGCGTGCAGCGTGAAGACATGACCATGCAATGGGCTGGCCTCGGTCAATCTTAAAACATGCTCCGCGACATTTGCCTCGCTGATGCCGTCGATGCCGATCAATTCGTCCAGCGTCGGCAAGGTGGTCGGCAGTTGGGGGCAATCGATGATTTCGCCATTGACCACCGGAAAATGCGGCTCGGTTCCGCGTCCGTCAGAGCAGTAATCGAAGCCCATTTCTTCGGTCAGCCTGAGTGCATGTTTGGACATCTGCCAGCCGGCGGCGCCATGGGTTTTGGCGGGCTGTTTGTAAATATCGCAAAAGCGGTTTTGCGCGGCCTCCATTTCGCGCCGGGTCCATGCTTCGCTGGCGTTGACGACGCCATCCTGCCATTTCACATGATCCCAGGTGTGGATGCCGCATTCGAAACCATCATCCAGGGTACGGCGCAGGATATCCGCGCAGCGACGGCCAATGTCAGGACCAGGCAGGACCGTGCCGTAGAGCAGGGTGGGGAAGCCGTAATGCTGGACGACGGAAGTACGCTTGACCTTGCCCAGGAAGCCCTTGCGGAACACCCGCTTGATCGCCCGGCCCGTGTGATCCTGTCCAAGGCTGAACAGAAAGGTGGCGCCGGCCTGGTGTTTTTTCAGCGTATCGATCAATCCGGGCACACCGATGCGGGTGCCTTTCAGGGTGTCGACGTCGATTTTGAGTGCGAGATACTTTTTTGGATTCATAAGGCGCAATTATGCCAGTGTCGTCGCGTCCCGTTAAGTTGTTCAGGCGTGTTTTGCGGAGGTGGCGAGAGTCCGGAAAATTTGCATGCCCGGGAAAAGGCGCCGGGATTGCGAATAAAATGTTCGCATGAATACAGAGGAAGCTAGGAATCAGGCCGATCCAACGCCCTATGAAATCATCGGCGGCGAAACCATGGTTCGCGCATTGATAAACCGTTTTTATGATCTGATGGATGAGGATCCGGATTATTTCGGCATTCGCAAGCTGCATCCGGAGTCGCTGGCCGGGTCGCGCGAAAAACTGTTCATGTTCCTTAGCGGCTGGCTTGGCGGGCCGCCGCTCTATATCGGCACTTATGGCCATCCGCGGTTGCGTGCCCGGCATTTGCCGTTTGCCATCGGCAGTGCGGAACGGGATCAGTGGATGTCGTGCATGTCGAGAGCCATGCAGGATGTCGACGTTCCGGAGGCGCTACGCGTACGTCTGGTGGATTCGTTCGCCAATACAGCAGACTGGATGCGTAACCGGGAGCCATAGACAGTTGGCAGGCAGTGTTTGGCGCAGTGCACAAATAGCTCGAAATCGCCGTCAAGGCATGCTAAAATATTGAGTTTTCTCAATCATTTACAGCCGTTGCGGGCATTCCGCCCGTGAAACGCTTTCGCCGAGTACATCTCCATGTCACGCCCATTACGCAATATCGCCATCATCGCCCACGTTGACCACGGCAAAACCACCCTGGTCGACAAGCTTTTACATCAGGCTGGCAGCTTTCAGGCCCACCAGCACATCGCCGAACGCGTGATGGACTCGAACGACCTGGAAAAAGAGCGCGGCATCACGATTCTCGCCAAGAATACCGCCATCGATTACGAGGGCGTGCATATCAATATCGTCGATACCCCTGGCCATGCCGACTTCGGTGGCGAGGTGGAACGCGTGCTGTCGATGGTAGACGGCGTGCTGTTGCTGGTGGATGCCGTCGAAGGACCGATGCCGCAGACGCGCTTCGTGACCAAGAAGGCGCTGGCCCTCGGCCTGAAGCCGATTGTGGTCATCAACAAGATCGACCGCGATGGCGCCCGTCCGGACTGGGTGATCAACCACACGTTCGAATTGATGGACAAGCTTGGCGCAACTGAAGAGCAGTTGGACTTTCCGATTGTCTACGCTTCGGCGCTGAATGGTTTCGCGATGCTCGACATGAAACAGACGTCGACTGATATGCGTCCGCTGTTCGACACCATTCTGAAATACGTTCCCGCGCCGGAATCCAAGCCGGATGAACCGTTGCAGTTGCAGATTTCCGCATTGGACTACTCGAGCTACGTGGGCCGTATCGGTATCGGTCGCGTGCGCCGCGGCAAGATCAAACCCGCGCAAGACGTGATGGTCATGATTGGCGACAAAACGCCGAAGCGCGCGCGCGTCAACCAGGTGCAAGGTTTTCAGGGCTTGAACAAGGTGCCGCTGGACGTGGCCGAAGCCGGTGAAATCGTGCTGATCTCGGGCATCGAAGAATTGGCGATCGGCTGCACGCTGGCTGACGTCGAGCGCCCCGAAGCGCTGCCGGTGCTGGGCGTGGACGAGCCGACCCTGACCATGAATTTCCAGGTCAACAAATCCCCGTTCGCCGGACAGGAAGGCAAATTCGTCACCAGCCGCCAGTTGCGCGAGCGGCTCGACAAGGAGCTGTTGGTCAACGTTGCGCTGAAAGTCGCCGAAACCGAGGATACCGATTCCTTCATGGTGTCCGGCCGCGGTGAGTTGCACCTGACGATTCTGCTTGAAAACATGCGCCGCGAAGGCTACGAACTGGCCGTCGGCAAGCCGAAGGTGATGATCAAGGAAATCGACGGGGTCAAGTGCGAGCCCTATGAAATGCTGACTCTGGATGTTGAAGAAACGCATCAGGGCGCGGTGATGGAAGCGATTGGCCAGCGTCGCGGCGACATGGTGGATATGGTCTCGGACAGCCGCGGCCGTGTGCGCCTGGATTACCGCATTCCGGCGCGCGGCCTGATTGGCTTCCAGACCGAATTCATGAACCTGACGCGCGGAACCGGGCTGAAAAGTCATGTGTTCGACGAATATGCGCCGATGAAGGGCGATATTCCGTCGCGCCGCAATGGCGTGCTCATTTCCGGCGAGCAGGGCGAAGCCGTTGCCTACGCCTTGTGGAAATTGCAGGATCGCGGCCGCATGTTCGTGTCGCCCGGCGATCGCCTGTACAACGGCATGGTCATCGGCATCCACAGCCGCGACAACGACCTCGTGGTCAATCCGATCAAGGGCAAACAACTCACCAATGTGCGCGCATCGGGAACCGATGAGGCCGTGGCGCTGGTGCCGCCCGTGCAACTGACCCTGGAATCGGCGATTGAATTCATCGACGACGATGAATTGGTGGAAATCACGCCGAAGACCATTCGCATCCGCAAACGCTTCCTGCTCGAGCACGAACGCAAAAAAGCGTCGCGCGAAGCCGCGTAGTTTCGGAGATAGAACTGCGGCCCGCGCGCCGGAAGCTGTTGACAGTAAATCATCAACAATAAGGCCGCGTCATTTCTGACGCGGCCTTTTGTTTTTTTGTTGCTCTCTTGTGCGCCAAGAGGGGTGGTCAACTGCTAGCGCCAGCCTTGAATGGCGGCCCGCGCAGACACCAATTTGCGCCGGACCGGTGCCCGTGACTGTGATTTTTCGCACTCTTGACAATCTTTAACAAATGGCGCGGACGTTCGACCCGAGCTGGGCTCATGCTACAATTTCGTCTTGGAGTGTGAAAATAATCAATGAAAAAACAGATAGTTACACATTTTTTGTGCCGGTCTGCGCGAGCTGCCTGCGCGCGTTCGCGCGCAGCTTGGCCGCGACTGGCAATGCCGTCGGCCGCGCAGCCGCATTTGTCGGGTAAGGGCTAAGCGCATGGAAATGCAAACCCTGCTGATCATGGTGCTGGTGGTGTTGTTTCTGCTTGTCGCCATCGTAGTTGGGCTGGGCCTCTTACTCAGTCGCCAGATCGGCTCGATTCCCGCGGGCTTGCGAACCGAGCAGGAAAATCGCCATCGCGAGATACTCACAGACTTGGCCGACAGCCTGGCCCGCCAGGCGGACCGAATCGCCGCCAGCCAGCTCGATGCCGGTGAGCGTCTGCGTGGTGCCGTGGGGGATGAACTGGGCAAGACGAGACAGGCGCTGCACTTCCTGCAACTGGAGCAGGCGCAGGCCCTGTCTGCCAGTCGCGAAGCCCTGATCCAGCAGCTTGCCACCCTCAATCTGGAACTGGGGAAAAAGCAGGACGCGCTCAAGGCCGAGGTGCTGGGCGCCACCCTTGAAAAACTCGCCGAGCAGGCGCGCGCGCAGCAGGAATCCATTCAACTGATGATGCGCGATGTCACGCTGCGGGTGACAACCACCATCGAGTCCCTGGCCAAAACCAACGACGCGCGTCTCGCTGAAATCAGCGGCAAGGTCAACGAGCGGCTGGACGAAGGCTTCAAGAAAACCAATGAGACCTTTGCCAATGTGATGGCGCGCCTCGCCACCATCGACGAAGCCCAGAAGAAAATCGACGGCCTCACCACCAATGTCGTCAGCCTGCAGCAATTGCTGGGCGACAAGCGCTCGCGCGGCGCGTTCGGCGAGGTGCAGCTGGAAACCATCGTCAAGAACGTCCTGCCGACCAGCGCCTATGAATTCCAGTACACCTTTCCCAACAAGGTTCGCGCCGACTGCGTGCTAAAGCTGCCCGAGCCCACCGGCCTGATCGCGGTGGATTCCAAGTTTCCATTGGAGAACTACGAGCGCATGCTGGCTGAGGGCGCCGACCGCGCCACCCCCGCCGCATTCAAAGCCGATGTGCGCAAGCATGTCGACGATATTTCGAGCAAGTACATCATTCCCGGCGAGACCGGCGACGGCGCGGTGATGTTTCTGCCTGCCGAGGCGGTGTTTGCGGAAATACACGCCCATCACCGCGATCTGGTCGAATACGCGGCGCGCAAGCATGTGTGGATCGTGTCCCCGACCACCATGATGGCCGTGCTCAATACCGCGCTCGCCGTCCTCAAGGATGTGGAAACGCGCAAACAGGTGCATGTGATCAAGGACGCACTCGGCAAGCTGGGCGCCGACTTCGGACGCTTCCAGGCGCGCATGGACGATCTGTCCCGGCATATGGGGCAGGTCAGCAAGGACGTCGAGCTGGTGCATACGTCCAGCCGCAAGATCACCGAGCAGTTCCAGAAGATAGAAAAAGTCGAGATAGAGCCGCCTGTGCTGGGCAGCGAAGCCGAGGTCAAGCCTGCGCTCAAGGTGATCGATCCTGCCGGTGACGCTTAAGCCGTTTTCAATCAACGCTGTACTTCATTTTCGAGGATGTCATGCCACGTTCCAAGCCGGTCGCAATTGCCATACTGTCTACGCTTGCCGCCACCCTTGCCGTTGCGCAGCCGATGAAATATCCGGAAACGCGCAAAGTGGAGCAGATCGACAACTACCATGGCACGACGGTGGCCGACCCCTATCGCTGGCTGGAAGACGACAACAGTGCCGAGACCAGGGCATGGGTTAAGACGCAAAACGAGATCAGTGAAAAATTTCTGACCGCGATCCCGCAGCGCGATGCGATCCGCAAGCTGTATACCGATCTCTACAATTTCGAAAAATTCGGCATCCCGGCCAAGGAGGGCAAGCGCTACTTCTGGACCCGCAACGATGGCTTGCAGCAGCAAAGTGTGTTGTACACCGCCGCATCGCTCAAAGAGACGCCCAAGGTTGCGCTTGATCCCAATACGCTATCGGCCGACGGCACGGTCGCGCTCAGCGGCACCGCGCCCAGCCGCGACGGCCACTATCTGGCGTATGGTGTGGCGATCGCCGGATCGGACTGGCAGGAGTGGCGGGTTCGTGATCTCTCCACGGGCAAGGACCTGGCCGATACCATCAAGTGGGTGAAGTTCTCCACCGCTGAATGGACCCCGGACAGCAAGGGTTTTTTCTATTCCCGTTTCGATGCACCGCGCAATGGCGCCGCGCTCACCGACAGCAATTATTTCCAGAAAGTCTACTATCACCGCCTCGGTGAAGATCAAGCCAGGGATGTGCTGGTGTTCGAGAGCAAGGCCGAAAAGGAATGGGGATTCGGCACCACGGTCAGCGACGACGGCAAGTTCGCCATCATTTACGTGAGCAAGGGCACCGCGCGGCAGAACGGCCTGCTGTGGATGCCGCTGAACAAGGGCACTCTGGCGGCAGGCGTGCCGACGCCGATCACGCTCGACTTTGATGCCGAATACGTGCCGATCGGCGGCAACGACAACACCATCTGGATCCGGACCGACAAGGACGCGCCGCATGGAAAGATCATGGCGATCAATCTGGCGCATGCCGAGCGCGCCAACTGGAAGACGGTGGTGCCGGAGGTTGCGGATACACTGACAGGCGCCGATGTGGTTGGTGGCAGGCTGTTCGCCCAATATCTCAAAGATGCGGCCAGTCATGTCAAGGTTTACGCGATCGGCGGCAAGTTCATTCGCGATGTCGCCTTGCCCGGGGTGGGAACCGCCAGCGGCTTCCACGGGCGCTGGACGGATACCGAGACTTTTTTCAGCTACACCAGTTTCACCGCGCCGACCGAGATCTATCGCTACGATGTGAAGTCGGGCCAGGCCATGCTGTTCAAGCGCCCGAAGACCGCGTTCAATCCGGAAGAGTTCGAAACCCGACAGGACTTCGTCACCAGCAAGGATGGCACGAAGTTTCCGATCTTCATCGCACATAAAAGAGGCATCAAACTCGACGGCAGCAACCCGACCATACTTTATGGCTACGGCGGCTTCAATATCTCCCTGACCCCCGGCTACAACGTCACCGCCGCGACCTGGATGAAGATGGGCGGGGTGTACGTCAGCGCTTCGCTGCGCGGCGGCGGCGAATATGGCGCCGGCTGGCATGATGCCGGCACCAAGCTGAACAAACAGAACGTGTTCGACGATTTCATCGCCGCGGCCGAATGGCTGATCGCCAATAAATATACGCAGCCCGCCAAACTGGCGATCAATGGCGGCTCCAACGGCGGCCTGCTGGTGGGCGCGGTGCTGAACCAGCGCCCCGAGTTGTTCGGCGCGGCCGTGCCGCAGGTGGGGGTGATGGATATGCTGCGTTTTCACAATTTCACCATCGGCTGGGCCTGGACCTCCGATTACGGCTCGTCCGACGATGCCGGGCAATTCAAGGCGCTGTACGCTTACTCCCCCCTGCATACGATTCAGTCGGGGAAAAAATATCCGCCGGTGCTGGTGACCACGGCCGACCACGACGATCGCGTGGTGCCGGCGCATAGTTTCAAGTATGCCGCCACAATGCAGGCTGCCGATACCGGCGATGCACCCAAACTCATCCGCATCGAGACCAGCGCCGGGCATGGCGCCGGCAAGCCGACCTCAAAGATTATCGACGAGCGCTCGGATATTCTTGCGTTCATCGCCAATGCGTTCAAAATGGACGTGAAATAGTCGGTATCGTTTTGCAAATCTCCAGTGCCCATGAAAATCATCGCCATCGCAGGTTATTCCGGTAGCGGCAAGACCACCCTGATCGAGAAGGTCATTCCCTGCCTGGTCATGGAAGGCCTCAAGGTCGCCTTGATCAAGCACGCGCATCATGAGTTCGATGTCGACCAGCCGGGCAAGGACTCATGGCGCCATCGTCATGCCGGTGCCATCGAGGTGATGGTCAGCTCCAGCAAGCGCTGGGCCCTGATGCATGAATTGCGCGGCGCCGTCGAACCTTCTCTCGAGGAGCAGCTCAAACATCTGTCGCCCTGCGATGTGGTGATCGTCGAAGGCTGGAAACACCATGCCATGCCGAAGATCGAGGTGCACCGCAAATTGAGCGACAAACTCCTGTTGTTTCCGGAAGATGCGCAGGTGGTCGCAATCGCGACGGATGAGACACTGGCAACCGAACTGCCGCAATTCGATCTGGATGATGCCGAAGGCGTGGCCGCCTTCATCATCAAGCATCTGGGTCTGCGCAAGCCGGCGATGCATGTGGTGAAATAATGCTGACCATTCTGTATTTTGCGAGTCTGCGTGAAAGCGTCGGCAAAGCCGGCGAATCGCTGGCTTTGCCGGTGAATGCAACGGTGGCCGGCCTGGTTGCCGAGCTGCGCAGCCGCGGCGATGCCTGGGCGGCTGCGCTGGATGCCGGCAAACGCTGGCGGGTGGCGGTCAACCAGGAAATGGCCACGTTGGAGACCCCTCTGCACGCCGGCGATGAAGTGGCGATTTTTCCACCCGTGACCGGAGGCTGAATGGGCGCGCCCGGGAGCAAAGATGCATACCATCCGCATCCAGACTGAAGATTTCGATATCGCCGCCGAGCTGGCCGCCATGCGCGCCAATCCTGCCATCGGTGCGGTCGCGAGCTTCATTGGGCTGGTGCGCGACATCAATGACGGCACCGGCGTCTCCACGCTGACCCTGGAGCATTACCCGGCCATGACCGAAAAGGCGCTGGCCGCGATCGTCGCGCAGGCGCAGCAGCGCTGGGAGATGCTCGATTGCGTGCTCATCCATCGCGTCGGTACCTTGCGGCCGACCGACCAGATCGTGCTGGTGATGGTGGCCAGCGCGCATCGCGGTCATGCCTTTGAGGCCTGCGCGTTCATCATGGACTACCTCAAGACCCAGGCGCCATTCTGGAAAAAAGAAGCGACGCCGGCTGGTGAACGCTGGGTGGAATCCCGCGACAGCGACGAGCTTGCGGCTTCGCGCTGGCGGACTTGACGGCCGGCAATTCCCATAGCCGGAGAACCGAATGTCCGCGACCCGTCCCCCCGCACTGAATGTACTGGGCAATGCCCTGGTTGCCTGTTGCACCTCGCCGGTCACTGGCTTTTATCGCGACGGCTATTGCCATACCGGTCCGCAGGATCGCGGTTCCCATACCGTATGCGTCAGGCTCAGCGCCGAATTCCTCGCTTTTAGCAAGCGCACCGGCAACGATCTCTCCACGCCGCGGCCGGAATATGGCTTTGCCGGCCTGAAGCCCGGTGATAAATGGTGCGTCTGCGTGTCGCGTTGGGAGGAGGCTTTCCTGGCTGGTGTGGCGCCGCCGGTGGTGCTGGAGGCCACTCATGAACGGGCGCTGGAAGTGGTAACGTTGGACGAGTTGCAGGCGTATGCGTTGACGGTGCGCTGACAGCAGTCAGCGCGTTGCGAATGCGGCAGCGGCTCAGATGCCGCAGAAAATATCCCGGGTCAGGGTGATCATGCGCACAATCCGGCGATCCTCGATGCGATAGTAAATCCGTGTTGCATCCTTGCGCGAGCCGACAATGCCGCAATCCTTGAGGATGCGCAGGTGCTGGGAGACATTGCTTTGCGTGGTGCCGACCGCGTCGACGATGTCCTGCACGATCATCTCGCCCGAGGACAGCATGCACAGGATCTTGATGCGCAGGGGGTGCGACATGGCCTGCATGGCGACCGCCGCCTGCTCGATGTTTTCCGATTTGCCGATCAGGGCGAAGATGTCTTCCGAAACGTCCTCGGTGGGCAGTTTCTTGGCAGCCTTGGCGGCAGCGCGGCGCGCGGCGCTGCTGGCGGTCGCGCGATCGGTCTTTCTGGCGGGGGCTTTGGTCGGCATGTGTTTGCGCTCACTGGGTTGAGGCCAAGACTACTTGACATGCCCGTTCCTTGTCCATTAGAGTCTGCTTATATAAGAAAAAACTGATGAATAAGCTGCGGAGCCGGAACGACAGAACCGGAAACCCGGCGACTGCCGGTTCAAACGAGGAGAAGGCGGATGGCGCAATCGAAGCTCGCCGCGGCGCAGCCGGCCGGTTGCATTCAGCGTGCGCCGGAGAATTTTCTGGATGCCGCGCAGATCGCCGAGGTCGCCGCCGGGCGCCGCGATTTCCTGCGCAAAGCCCTGTTGACGGCGGGCAGCGGCATCGCGGTCGCGATGAATGCTTCCCCGGCGCGGGCGGAGCCTGCCGGCGACCCCAATATTCTCGAGCTCCCGCAACATTCCAGGGCGCTGGGCCAGCCGGTGGCAGCGCGCGGCTACGGCCAGCCTTCGCAGTGGGAAAAGAACCTGCAGCGCCGCGAAAGCCCCGGACTGACACAGGTATCGGCGGCGTCAGTGTCGTTTACACCTTTGCAGTGCCTGTTCGGCATCATCACCCCGAACGGCCTGCATTTCGAACGCCACCACGCCGGTTGGTGGGATATCGACCCCTCCAAGCACCGCTTCATGATCAACGGCTTGGTCAAAAATCCCAAGGTCTATACCATGGACGATCTGATGCGCCTGCCTTCGGTGTCGCGCATGCATTTCATCGAATGCGGGGCCAACACCGGCATGGAATGGGGCAATGTGGCGGTGCCCACCGTGCAATACACGCACGGCATGATGAGCTGCTGCGAATTCACCGGCGTGCCGCTGTCGGTGCTGCTCGACGATTGCGGATTCGACCGCAAGCGCGGCAAATATCTGCTGGCCGAAGGCGCCGACGGTTCCGGGATGACGCGCACCATTTCCATGGAACGCGCCCTCGACGATTGCATGGTCGCCTATGCCATGAACGGCGAAATGCTGCGTCCCGAGAATGGCTATCCCCTGCGTCTGGTGGCGCCGGGCATCCAGGGCGTTTCCTGGGTGAAATGGCTGCGGCGCATCGAGGTTGGCGATATGCCTTACGCCACGCGCGACGAGACCCTGCATTACAGCGACCTGATGCCCGACGGCACGCTGCGCCAGTACACCTCGATCCAGGAATGCAAGAGCGTCATCACCTCGCCCTCCGGCGGGCAGACCCTGCTCGACAAGGGTTACTACAACGTGAGCGGCCTCGCCTGGTCGGGGCGCGGCAGGATCAAGGCCGTGGACGTGAGCGTCGACGGCGGCCGCAACTGGCAGCCTGCGCGGCTGGAGGGGCCGATCCTCGGCAAATGCCTGACGCGTTTCAATTTCGGCTGGACCTGGAATGGCGGGCCGGCGGTGTTGCAAAGCCGCGCGATCGATGAGACCGGCTATGTGCAGCCGAAAATCAACCAGTTGCGCGAAGTCCGCGGCCGGCGTTCGATCTATCACAACAATGCCATCCAGAGCTGGCGTGTGGCCGCGTCGGGAGAGGTCGGCAATGTGCAGGTCTACTAGCGTGCGTCGCCGTCTCGTTCCGGCCGGTATATTGGCCGCCGCGGCGATGATGGTGGCCGCGGCGCACGCGCAGAAAACCTTTCCGGATATTGGCCGCAGCGCCACCGCGGCCGAGATCAAGGCCTGGGACATCGATGTGCGCCCCGATTTCACGGGGCTGCCGGCGGGATCCGGCTCGGTCGCCAAGGGGCAGCAAATCTGGGAAACCAAATGCGAGTCCTGTCACGGCGTGTTCGGCGAATCGAACGCGGTGTTCACGCCGATTGCCGGCGGGACCAGCGCGCAGGATATGCAAAGCGGCCGGGTGGCGTCCCTGGCGCGACCGGATTTCCCGCAGCGCTCAACCCTGATGAAACTGTCGCAGGTTTCGACGCTCTGGGACTATATTCGCCGCGCGATGCCCTGGAATGCGCCGAAGTCGCTGAGCGTTGACGAGGTTTATGCGGTCACCGCCTATGTGCTGAACCTGGGCGATATCGTGCCCGCCGATTTTGTCCTGTCGGACGGCAATATTCGCGAGGTGCAGGCGCGCCTGCCGAACCGGAACGGCATGCGACCGTACGCGCCCATGTGGACAGCCAGGGCCACCGGCGATGTGCATAACACGCGCTGCATGAAAGACTGCCCGCAGGAGATGGCGCAAATGTCCGCCTTGCCCGATTACGCCCGCAATCAGCATGGCAATCTGGCCGAGCAGAGCCGGCATATCGGCCCGTCGCGGGGAACCGACACGGTGTCGCCGACTGCCTTGACTGCAAGCCCCCCGACAGTAACGTCGGCCCACGATCTCGCCCAGAAATACGCTTGCAACGCCTGCCACCAGGCCGATCGCAAGCTGGTGGGGCCCAGTTATGTTGACATCGCCGCAAAGTATCGCGGCAATCCCGGCGCCGAGGCGATGTTGATGGCCAAGGTGAGGGCAGGTGGGTTCGGTGTATGGGGGACGGCCGTGATGCCCCCGCATGCGGAAATTGATGACGCCGACCTGCGGGCCTTGGTGCGCTGGAGTCTGTCCGGTGGCAAATAGTCCTTACATCGAAACAAGGTATGATTAATCAGGCAGGTTTGTCTGGCCTGGATCGACAAACGATTGCAGCATTTCCCTCGCGAGGAGCAGTAAATGAATAGAAGAGACGCACTCAAGGCATCCAGTGGGACCGTGGTCATGGCGCTGGCTGCCTCGGCCGGATTGCTCAGGCCGGAATTCGCCGTGGCGCAGGAATGGAACAAGACGGCCTTTGACAGCAAAAGCCTGAATGAGGTGGTCAAGGCCCTGGGCGGCACTGCGGCGGTTGAATCGAAGGACGTCTTCTTCGTGAACGCGCCAGACATTGCCGAAAACGGCGCCGTGGTGCCGATCGGCGCCACCAGCAAAATCCCGAATACGGAATCGATCTCGATTCTGGTCGAGAAGAATCCAAACGCCCTGTCGGCCACATTCACCATTCCCGACGGCACGGAACCGACGATTTCGACGCGCGTAAAAATGGGCCAGACCTCGAATATCTATGCGCTGGTGAAAGCCGACGGCAAATATTTCTACGCGGTCAAGGAAGTCAAGGTCACCCTGGGCGGCTGCGGCGGCTGAGTGGCGGCAATTCGCGTAATTCACGAAATTCGCACAATTCGCAATCAGTAAATTATCGTCGCGTCTCGTTCAGCGGGGCGCGGGCGGCAAAGGAGGAACCATGGCAGATCCGATGAGAATTCGTGCCCAGCTGGCGGGTGACAAGATCGATGTGCGCGTGCTGATGGCGCATGAAATGGAGACCGGGCAACGCAAGGACGCCGCCGGGAAGGTGGTGCCGGCGTGGTTCATACAAAGCGTCAGCGCGACCTGCAACGGCAAGACGGTGCTGTCCGCGCAATGGGGCCCGTCGATCTCGAAAAACCCGACGCTGGCATTTCGTTTCAGCGGCGCCAAAGTCGGCGACAAGGTCGTCGTCACCTGGGTGGACAACCGCGGCGACAAGCGCAGCGACGAAGCCACGATCACGGCGGCATCATGATCTCGCGCTCGCGTCGCCTCATCGTCGGCGTTGCAGCCGCCGCCGTGTCGGTCCTGCCGCTGATGGTGTATGCGGTCCCGTCCGCGGCCGCCGGCAAGGATGAGCCGGTCAAAGTCGTTTATCACGTCAGCGAGGGCATCGACCAGGCCACTGCCGCGCTGCGCAATGTGCGCAATCATTTGTCGGCCGACCCGACCGCCAAGATCGTGGTCGTGACCCATGCCAACGGCATCGATTTCCTGCTCGACGGCGCCAAGGACAAAAACGGCAACCTGTTCGATGCCAATGTGCAGGAGCTGGTCAAAATGGGGGTGGAATTCCGCGTCTGCAAGATCACCCTGCAGCGCCGCAATATCGATCCCAAGCGCGTGATCGAGGAAGCGACGCTGGTGCCCAGTGGGGTCGCTGAGGTGGCCCGTCTGCAGGCGAAGGAAGGCTTTGTGTATCTGAAGCCGTAAGCTGAAGCGCTAAGCGCAAAAACAAGCTTGCCCCATGCAGCCAATAACTATCGGAGGAAGCATGCAAAAGTTGATCTGGCCGGTTTCGGCATTGGCACTTGCCCTTGTGTTGGCGGTGGCCGCTTTCATGGCGAACCCTGCCGATGCGCAGGATGCAAAAGGTGGCGCAGCGGGTGGCGATAGCGCCCTCAAGGAAATCGAGCGTTACCGCGCGGCGTTGGCCGACGGCAACCCGGCCGAACTCTGGGAGGCGCGCGGCGAGGATTTGTGGAAACAGAAGCGCGGCCCCAACAAGGTTTCCTTCGAGTCCTGCGATATCGGCATGGGGCCCGGCGTGGTGAAGGGTGCCTACACCGTGTTGCCCAAATATTTTGAAGACAGCGGCAAGGTCGAGGACCTTGAATCGCGCCTTGTCACCTGCATGGTCATGCTGCAGGGTTTCAGCTATGCGCAGGCCACCAAGGGGCCGTTCGGCGGGCCCGACAATAAATCCGATATCGAAGCGCTGGTGGCCTATGTCACCGCCGCATCGCGCGGCATGAAAATGAATGTGGCACTAAGCCATCCGGCCGAAAAAGAGGCCTATGAGATCGGCAAGAAAATATTCTTCCATCGCGGCGGCCCGCATGATTTTGGTTGCGTCACCTGCCATGGCGTGGACAAGCAGCGCATCCGCCTGCAGGAATTGCCCAATCTGTTGAAGCCGGCAGATGCGCGCCAGGCCTACACCAGCTGGCCGGCCTATCGCGTGTCGCAGGGCGAATTGCGCAGCTTCCAGTGGCGGCTTAACGACTGCTTCCGCCAGCAACGCTTCCCCGAACTGGAATTTGCCTCTGAAGCGTCGATTGCCCTGACGACCTATCTCGCCAAGAACGCCAGCGGTGGCGTATTGAGCGCCCCCTCGATCAAGCGTTAGGAGCAATCATGACCAACTTCAGAACTGTTGCTCTCCTCTCCGCCTGCGCGCTGGTGATGACCGCACATGCCGCCGACAAGACCGGCGATGAAAAAGCCGTTGAAGTGATGAAGGCCTCGTTCAAGGAACGCGGCCAGGCCAAGCTCGATCGCCTCGATTCGGACGAGACCATGAGCCTGTGCAATAAATATGCAGGCGGAAAATTGCCCGTTGATGTCGCGAAAAAAATCCAGGCCGGCAATCTGCAATCCATCAAGCTGCCCGCGGACGGCAAGCTGCTCGGCGACTGGAAGGCCGGCGAAAAAATTGCCCAGTCCGGTGTCGGCAAACAGTTCTCCGACAATCCCGCCAATCCGAACGGCGGCAACTGCTACGCCTGCCACCAGCTGGCGCCGCAGGAGCTCTCCTACGGCAATATCGGCCCCAGCCTGTACAACTACGGCAAGCTGCGCGGCAACAGCGCCGCGATCCAGCAATACACCTTCGGCAAGATCTATAACGCCGAGGCCTACGCCGCCTGCTCGAACATGCCGCGCTTCGGGCATAACGGCATCCTCACCGAACAGCAGATCAAGGACGTGACGGCGCTGTTGCTGGATCCCGAATCGCCGGTGAACAAGTAGGGCGGGATTCTGCGGGCCGGTGCACGAGCCTGCCTGCGTCCGCACCAAGGAATTCCCCATGAACCGACTGATGTGCTCGTTCGCTGCGCTGTTCGCGGTCTTCAGTATGGCGTTGCGAGCCGCGCCCGAGGCGATCTATACCGTCAAACAACTCACGCCGGAAACCGCATTGCGCGCGGCGCAGGCCGCGATGGATAAATGCCGCCGCGACGGTTTTCAGGTGGGCGTTGCCGTGGTGGATCGCGCCGGTGTCGTGCAAGTGCTGCTGCGCGATCGGCTGGCCGGGGCGCACACCGTCGATACCGCCATCAACAAGGCCTGGACCGCCGCCAGTTTTCGCGTGAGCACCACAGAGCTCGCCAAGGAAACCGAGGCGGGCAAATCGATGAGCGGCATTCGCCAGATTCCGCGCGTCGCGGCGATCGGCGGCGGATTGCTGATTCAGGGCGGCGGGGCATCGCTTGGCGCCATCGGTGTGTCGGGCGCGCCCGGCGGTGCGGCCGACGAGGCCTGCGCGGCAGCAGGTATCAAGGCGATTCAGGACGATATCGAATTCTAGAAACGCCGCTGAACGACTGTTGATGAAAACGTAGAACGCCATTTGGCGCGGTGTTTGGGGCAAAAATTCTCCGAAAGCCGCGCTAGTGCTTGAGTTTGATAATTAGAAACTTCCAAAAACCGCGTCTTCGCAGCGCGGGCTGTGATCCAGCCCATCCAGGGTTTTAATGATACGAAGGACTGGATTCCAGCCTGCGCTGGAATGACGAAATTTTTAAAATTCCCAATGCATTGGACGCGCTATAACAGCGTTGAAAAAGATTCCTAAAGGCCGCTATGTCCCATCTCTCCCGCCGCGAATTCCTGCAAGTCCTCGCCATCGCCAGCGCCGGCGGCTTCGCGCTCGATGCCCACGACGCATTCGCATTGCCGACCTCATCGACCGACGCATCGCGTTTTTACGATCTGCCGCGCTTCGGCAATGTGCATTTCCTGCACATGACCGATTGCCATGCGCAACTGCTGCCCACGTATTTTCGCGAACCGAATATGAACCTCGGTTTGCAGGCGGCCAGCGGACGTCCGCCGCATCTGGTCGGCGAAAATCTGCTCAAGTATTTCGGCATCGCCAAAGGCTCGGCCGACGCGCATGCCTTCACCTATCTCGATTTCGAAAAAGCCGCGCGCCGCTACGGCAAGATCGGCGGCTTTGCGCATATCGCCACGCTCGTCAAACAATTGAAGACGCATCGCCCCGGCGCGCTGCTGCTCGACGGTGGCGATACCTGGCAGGGTTCGGCTACCGCCTTGTGGACCAATGGCCAGGACATGGTCGATGCCGCGCTCGCGCTCGGCGTCAACGTGATGACGGCGCATTGGGAAATGACCCTCGGCGACAAGCGCGTGCAGCAAGTGGTGGACGGCGATTTCAAGGGCAGGATCGATTTCGTCGCGCAGAACATCCACACCGCCGATTTCAACGACCTGGTGTTTGCGCCGTATGTGATGAAGGAAATGAACGGCGTGCCGGTGGCCATCATCGGCCAGGCCTTTCCCTACACGCCGATCGCCAACCCGCGCTACTTCACGCCCGACTGGACCTTCGGCATCAAGGAATCCGAGATGCAGCAGACCGTCAACGCAGCCCGTGCCAAGGGTGCGCAGTTGGTGGTGCTGCTGTCGCACAACGGCATGGATGTCGATCTCAAGATGGCCTCGCGCGTCACCGGCATCGACGCCATCCTGGGCGGCCATACGCACGACGGCGTGCCCGCCCCGGTGATCGTCGACAATGCCGGCGGCAAGACCATCGTCACCAATGCGGGATCGAACGGCAAATTTCTCGGCGTGCTCGATGTCGATGTGAAGGGCGGCAAGCCCGTCGGCTTTCGCTACAAGCTGCTGCCCATCTTCGCTAACCTGCTGCCGGCCGACAAGGATATGCAGGCGCTGATCGACAAGGTGCGCGCGCCGTATGCGGCCAAACTCAGCGAGAAGCTCGCGGTGACCGATGGCCTGCTGTATCGCCGTGGCAATTTCAACGGCACCTTCGACCAGCTGATCCTCGATGCGCTGATAGAAAGCAAGAACGCCGAGATCGCGTTCTCACCCGGCTTCCGCTGGGGCACCTCGCTGCTGCCCGGCGAGGCCATCACCATGGAACACCTGATGGACCAGACCGCCATCACCTATCCGTACACGACCATGAATGAATTCAGCGGCGAGATGATCAAAACCATCCTTGAAGACGTGGCCGACAATCTGTTCAACCCCGATCCCTATTACCAACAGGGCGGCGATATGGTGCGCGTCGGCGGCCTCAGCTATACCTGCGAGCCCAATGCCAGAGTGGGCCAGCGCATCGGCAATATGATGCTCAAGGGCAGGGCGCTCGACCCGGCCAAGACCTACAAGGTGGCGGGCTGGGCGCCGGTGGCCGAAGCGGCGAAAGATTCCAATGCCCAGCCGATCTGGGACCTGGTCGGCAATTATCTGCGCGATAAAAAGACCATCCGGCCCAGGCAGCTCAACCTGCCCAAGCTGGTCGGCGTGCAGGGCAATCCCGGCATGGCCTGAGCGGCCAGCACATGCAATGCACAGCCGCAGAAATTTTCTCGCGTTTTGGGGTGCCTCGGTCGCCCTGCTGGCAGTCCCTTGGCACCCGGCGGGTGCGGAAGAATCGCCACCCGCAGCGCCAGGACAAACATCGCTTCCGCTGGCCGTTGACCTTGCTGCCGATGGCGGCAGGACCGGCGCGCAGGGTATCCCCGTGCTTATCCTGTTCAGCCTGCCCGGTTGTCCCTACTGCGAGGCGTTGCGCCGCTCGTTTCTGACCCCGATGCTGGCTGAGCCGCAGCCGCGCGCCGTGCTGCGGCAGGTCGATATCGATTCCAGTGTGATCCTCAAGGATTTTCAGGGGCGCAAGCTGAGCCACCAGGATTTCGCCACCCGCGAAGGCATCGCGCTTACCCCGGTGGTCGGCTTCTACGGCCCCGATGGCGAAGCCGTCGCCGACCGTCTGGTCGGCGCGATGCTGCCCGATTTTTACGGCAGCTATCTGGACGATGCCCTGGCCAAAGCCGCCGCCAAAATCCGGACCGAAACCGAAGGAAAAGGCGGGCAAAAACCATCTCGCCGTTGACCATGGACGTTTGGCACGCTAAAATACGCGGCTTGAATGGTTGTTCGCAATGCACACTGCTCAATTCCCTGATAGCTCAGCCGGTAGAGCGACGGACTGTTAATCCGCAGGTCCCTGGTTCGAGTCCAGGTCGGGGAGCCAGATAAAACAACGGGTTAGACTTCGGTCTAGCCCGTTTTCATTTCTGACCGTGATTGATAACGTCTGTCTGATCAAACAGACGCTGAAGATTGGCCCCATGAAATTCTTGCGGGGTCGATCTCGGAAAATATATTGAGGCTCCTTTAATTTGGCACGCTCATTGCGTTCAGATTCACCGCTATGGGCGCATGTTTTTGGAGGCAGCCGGCAGGAGCTCGTCATGCCGGCGTCACCAAGCCATGCGATATTGCCAACGCTTCAATTTCCGGGAACTACATGTCGAAATTTCACCATTCTCTGTGGGCCCGCATCATCGTTTCGGGCGCCGCCTTGCTGCTGGCCGCATGCGCCAGCCTGGCGCCGAGCGCGCCCTTGAAGACCCTGGACGGCAAACCGCCGCTGGTGGTCGCACACCGCGGCGCCTCGGGCTACCTGCCGGAAGAAACGATCGAGGCCTATGTGAAGGCGATCGAGCTCGGCGCCGATTTCATCGAGTTCGACTTGATCTCCACGAAGGATGGCGTGTTGATCGCGCGCCACGACCCAAACCTCGGCATCAATACCGACGTGGCCCAGCACCCCGAGTTCGCCGCGCGCAAACGCACGATGAGCGTGGATGGCGAGGTGCAGACCGGATGGTTCTCCGCCGACTTCACGCTCGCCGAGATCAAAACCCTGGGCACGATCTCGACCGACGCGCAGCGCCCGCAGGAATTCAACGGCAGGCTCAAGGTCGCCACGTTCCAGGAAGTGATTGCTTTGGCCAAGCGCGAGTCGCAGGAAACCGGCCGCACCATCGGCATCTATCCCGAGACCAAGAACCCTAGCTACTTCAGGCAACTCGGCCTGCCACTCGAAGACAAACTGCTCGCCATGCTGAGCGAGGCGGGCTGGAACAGCCGCAACGCACCGGTCCTGCTTCAGTCCTTCGAGCCATCGAGCCTCAAGTACATGCGCAGCACGGGCTCGACGCTGCGCATGGTGCAGCTCATCGACGGCAACGGCGTCAATCTGAAAACCGGCACGATAACCTTCGGCGTGCCTTCGGACCGGCCCTACGACTGGACGCTCGCTGGCGACACACGCAATTTCGATGCGATGGTCACGCCCGCCGGCCTGGCCGAGATCAAGTCGTATGCCGATGGCATCGGCCCGTGGAAGCGCTACATCGTCGGCATCAAGGGCACGGTCGATGCCGATGGCAAGGTGCTGGACCTGAACGGCGACGGCAAGATCAACGACGCCGACGCCGCCACGCAGGAGCCCACGACGCTGATCGCGGACGCGCACAAAGCCGGCCTGTTCGTCCATGCCTTCACCTTCCGCAACGAAAGCCGCAGGCTGGCGGCCAGCTACAACGGCGACCCGAAGCAGGAGTACCTCCAGTACTACGCGCTCGGGCTGGATGGCCTGTTCACCGATTTTACCTACACGGCGCTTGCGGCCCGGGCTGAATATCTGCGGAAGATTGGCAACAGGAACTAAGCCGGGCCGGGTGGCGTCGCGACTGACAGCGCAGGGTCAAAAAGATGCTGGGATAACCACTATCCGGGGCTCGGAAGTAACTTCACATGCGAGCGACGTCTCCCGTCGATCCCCGCCAGCTCAAGCAAACTGATTCTGCACGACTGCGAATGGGCTCAGTCCCAGCCAGGTCTGCATCGAATTGATGATGCTGCGCGGGCCGGACAACGCCATCTTGTCCCGCTCCTTTTCGACGGACGTCAATCCCATCCATATCGAGGTCATCGTCCTGAGATCGGTCGTGACGTACAGATTGATTTCGAACCCCGGGTCGTACCAGCAGAGGTCGACATCGCCCTCGGGTTCAACCACCAGCCACCAATGGCTTTTGGATGAGGGGAGGTCCGCATATTGGAACTGGATCACGGTGCGCTTTTTGGGCAGGGGCGTCGGGTTCAGATTGCGCCGCATATCCCACATCAACAGCGACGGGTCCAGGTTCTTCAACGATGCGGCGGGCCGCACCCATTTCTGTCCCCATTGGCCAAGCTTCTCGATGACTGCGCCGAGATCGCGTCCGGCGCCGGTCAGGTGGTATTCATAAACGCCCCGCTCGGATGGCAGGCGCTTGCGCTCGATCACGCCGGCGCCCTCCAGCTCCTTCAGCCGTTTGGACAGCAATGACGGGGACATTTTCGGAACACCGCGGCGAAGGTCGCCGAACCGCGTCGAACCGGCGATGAATTCGCGGATCAGGATCGGCGTCCAGCGGGTGCACAGCACCTCGGAGGCCATGGCGAGCGGGCAAAACTGCTTGTAACCGGCATGAGTCATTGGTGGCGGCCTTTCATATTGGTGGCAAGCCTATGCGCTGGCCTGTACGGCGTCCAGTACTGAAACTGTAGTGGCTGATTCATTTTCGTGACTGGATCGCGTTGTGGCATGGACGCAAACTGGCCATGAGACGCGCCCGGCCGAGGCATTGCCGATTTTGCGCGCCCGACAAACCGTTCTATGGAGAAGCGTAATGAGTGTGTTTTTAATTGCCGAAATCAAGGTCACCAATCCTGCCTGGGTTGCCGAGTATGCGGCCAATGTCCACAAAATTGTTGAAAGGAAGGGCGGACGATATTTGTCGCGCAGCGGCAATATCACCGTCCTAGAGGGCCCCGAAAAGGACTGTACGCTGATTGCGATCATGCAGTTCCCCTCCAGAAGTGCCGTCGATGAGTTTGTCCACGATCCCGAGTACGAACCGTACGCACTTGCGCGGCAGGCTGGTAGCATCAGCCGCTTCACGCTGGTCGATGATATCGATGCTGCAGGCACGATTCCCTATCTGGTCCCGGGTTAACCCGGGCTCACGCAGGCGGGTGGCAAAATTCAAGGCCGGCCCCGGCCGGCTTGAAATCATGTTTCAGGAGAAATGAAGAAATGAGTTTTCGATTGAAGGTCAATTTGATACTGCTCGCTGTCACCCTGGCGGTGATGCTGCCCGGCGGATGGCTCGTCAATGCAGTCATGCGCGGGCAAGCCAATCAGGACATCATCAAGCAGGCGGATATGCTGATGGAAAGTGCGCTGGCATCAAAAAGCTACACATTGGAGTTGGTCAAACCGCACCTCGACCCCATGTTGGCAGAAAAATTTTTGCCGCAGGCCATCCCGACGTTTGCTTCTACCGAGATCTTTGAGCGCTTCCGCAAGAAGTTTTCCACCTTCAAGTACAAGGAGGCCGTGCTTGATCCGACCAACCCGCGCGATCGTGCGGACGAGTTTGAACGGGAAATCATCAGGCGCTTCGTTGACGACCCCGCATTGCAGGAGGTGTCGGGCGAGGTGTATCGCAGCCAGGACCGGCACTACTATGTCGCCAAGCCCATTCAGATCAAAAATCCGGCCTGCCTCGCTTGCCATGATTCCCCGGAGCGCGCGCCTCAGACCATGCGAGCCGTTTATGGAGACAAAGGTGGTTTTGGCTGGAAGCTGGATCAGACTGTCGGTGCCCAGATCGTCATGGTGCCCGCCTACGAGAAAGACAAATCCACCAGTTCGTTGCTGAATGTGATCGTCGGTGTGTTTATCCTGCTATTTACGGCGCTGGCGGTGGTCCTGAACCTGCTGATTCATTCGAGTGGCAAATCATCGCGAATGGAAAGCCGTCGTCGGTAGCTTGAGCGCGGACCCGTCGACGGTGGAGAGACTGAAACAGGCCTTCTTCGTCACGGCCGAGATGTGGGCCAGCGTGTCCCTGATCCTCGTCCAAGCCGGGGAACCGGACAAAACAACGGGCCAGACTTCAATCTGGCCCGTTTTCTTTCAGCAGGGTTTTTACCTCAGGAAAATAACAACGACTTGATGACTACCGGCACCACTCCCGGTGGGTCCAGCAACTCGCCGACATCGACAAAGTCCAGCTCGCGCAATTTGATCCCGTCGATCGAGACGATCTTGCCGTCGAGATGCAGTTCATCGTGCAGGATGCGGCCGAGCGAGGCGCCAACGTCCCCGTCTATCATCAGGAAAAGTATTTCATCCCTTTTCCCCAGAGGGGCCGCAAACGTCATGATGGCCCGGGCCATCTTCAGCAGTCGTCCGTACTCGGGTTCGCCATCCCAGGTGAAGGCCAGCGCCAAACGGGCATCCGGCTTGAGACCGAGGAGATCCGCACGTACACTGAAGGCGGCTGCTATCGCGTCGATGTCGATTTGCTCCGGGATATCGAGGCCGAGGTGCACCACCGGAACGTTGTGCACCGGCAACACGTTCAGATCCGGCAGGTAGATGGTCTTTCCGCTCACCTGCACGGTGAATTGCGAGGCGCCGATCACTGTCGCGCGTATGCGCTCCCTGGGCTCGATGACCGGAATCGAAATGCGTGCGTTAACCTGCCGGACAATTTCATCGGCAAGCAGCCTGGCAATGTCGCCGTGGCTGGCGCTCTCGCGACCGAATATATACTCGGCGACCCCGCCGGAAAAGGTGATGAAGCGCGGCGTCCGGGTTCTCGACAAGGGCTCGGTCAACTCGAGTACATGGCCGAGTTCGTCGAGCGTGGTTCCGCAAAGCTGGTCCACCACGATCGTTGCCAGCCGTTGTGCAATGGCTTTGCGCACGGACTCGCTGGCAAAGTTTCGCGGTGTGGCCTCGATACCCAGTTGCCTTGCCACCAGGCGGGCCGAGTCGTCGATGCGCGTCCACGCACCCCGCGCATCCCGTGCAAGCAGGCGGCCGCCGACGGCAAAGGCGGCCACGCTGATGATTTCCCCGCGATCGATCAGTGCCAGCTTGGTCGTGCCGCCGCCCACGTCGACATGCAGCCCGCATTCATCGCGGCGCCTCGACAGCGCGGTTGCGCCTGAGCCATGCGCCGCCAGGATGCATTCCAGCTTGTGTCCGGCGGTTGCACAAACAAATTTTCCGGATTCCCGGGCAAACAGCTCGTCGATCGCCCGCGCATTCTTGCGCTTGATCGCTTCACCGGTGAGGATCACGGCGCCGCTGTCGATATCGCCGCGGCGCAGCCCGGCATCACCGTAGGCATGGTGGATGAAATGCGCGAGCTCGCGGGCATCGATACTGCCATCCGGCAAGAATGGCGTCAGCATGATGGGCGAGCGCCATATGACCTGCCGGTCGGTCACAATGAAGCGGCTGGACAGTCCCTCCGCCAGACGCCTGAGCGTGACACTTGCAAACAGAAGATGCGAGGTCGAACTGCCGATGTCGATGCCGACGGTCTTCAGCTCGATGGTTTCCTGCTCCCAGATGGCCTGGGCGATAGCCGTGCTGGCCGCTTCAGCCAGCAGCTCATGTTCATGATCCAGATCGATATCGTGTGGCACGCGGAAATCACCTCACTGGTCGTCGACGTGATGAAATACCCGCCAGGGCATCCGCCACCCCTCGTGCAGGGTCGCTGCCTGTCGCTAAATGGCAGGACCGATCGATTGCGGCTGGCGTATCACCCCGGTGAGGGCTTCTGGTGGCAAGGCGAGGATCGCGGGTTCATCGAAGATCTCGCCCATTTCTGACGACACACCGGACTTGCGCAATGCTTCCAGCCATTTGCGATGAATGCGCGGATCCTGATCCTCGTATTCCAGTTGGCGGCCGCCTTGCTGGATCGACAGCGACCCCGCGCCCTCGGAGCTTTTGCGCCTGAGGGAAATGAATGGATAGCGCCGGCTGCCGAGGCTGCAAGCCAGATAACGCGCCGGAACCGGACAGGTATTGAAGTGCTGATGGAACATCCAGAACGGCGGCGTGTACATGAATCCGTGTTGCCACGGAAACTCCTTGAACTCCGAATCGCCCTCATGCCACAACAGCGAATAGCCCTCGCCGTCGATGGCATGCACATGGGTGCCGGCGGCATGGCGATGCGCTTTCTTGTAACGTCCCTTGGGGATCTGCGACACATGGGCATGCATCGTGCCGTCGGCAAGGATGAAGCTGACATTGGTCGATCCCTTGCCCCGCTCTTCAAACTCGTAAAGTTTGAAGCTGGTCAGGTCGTGGATAAAATTGGTTTCCCATACATTGCGCTTGACCGGATTGAGGCCGTGGGAATACACGCTGAGATCGCCGTCGCCCTCGAAATGCTTTGACTGGCCCGCACGCTCGGGAAAAGTGCAGGGATTGTTGAAGACGAAATCCAGATTGTGATAGAGATTGATGGTGATCGGCGCGTCATTCGTGCATGAAATCCGCACCGGCCTCTGGCCTGTGCTATTGAATATCTGGTATTGGCAATTGAGCGGGATCGCGAACATCGCCTTGGGGCCCCATTCGAACACGCGTGTCTCGCCATTCGGCAGCCAGACTTTTGTCGAGCCGTGACCGGAAAGTACAAAACAAAAAACCTCATACAGGTGCTTGACCGGACGGGTCTTGCCGCCGGGGCCAATCTCGAGCACGTAATTGGCCATGAAATCGCCTGCCCCATGCGTATGGGCAAAGCAACCGCGCGCCTCATAACGATCCCAGGGAGCGGTCTCAAGTTCCAGCAGGTTGTGGCCGAAATCGAGATGGATGGGTATGCCTTCACCCTCGGCCCATTCGCGGTAAGGATCAATGAGGAACCTGGATTCCTTGGCCGTGACATTGTCGTTTGCTGCGTTGGCTTCGCCGCCATTGCTCGTCATTTCGCTGATACCTTATTCAAAATAAGACTCAAGAATATTCTGCTGCCCGGGCGTGAACA